>Ga0302181_10000011_pt1 | contig 248667 bp, 237 predicted proteins | sample I_Palsa_E3_3_FD_198786 | JGI IMG/M metagenome (GOLD analysis project Ga0302181, IMG submission 198786) | Peat permafrost microbial communities from Stordalen Mire near Abisko, Sweden - I_Palsa_E3_3 | ecosystem: Environmental > Terrestrial > Soil > Palsa > Peat permafrost | place: Sweden...
TAGGAGTGAGTCGGGCATTCTTGTGGATGTCCATTCGATGTCTCCGAGGTGCTGGATTGCTTCGACACAATCAGCTTCTCCGGTTTTCATCGAATGGACAACCTGTTGAAATGTCACACCTATGCATACCATCACCTGTGCCTTGCAGTTTAATGATAGTGCAGGCAAAGTCGGCCGGCTCCCTTTGGAATTTCCTTGACTTGTTAATTATTTGGAGGGAGAATTCGCGACATAGTGGGAACCTGCTGGGAGGAATGATGAAGAAAGTGTGGATAGGTATCTTGGTGCTCGGCGCCGTGGCTCTGCTTCCTACGAAGACGCAGGCGGACGTCAGTGAGACCTGTGCTAACGCCTCGTCATGTTCGGGTTCGTGCCACTACATAGCGTGGGTTCAGTACACCGACCCCGACGGCAATACAGGCGGGTACTTCGGAGGCTGTTGCTGGTGCACTTAGTCCAGACTGGTGCGGACAGAAATCGCGAGCAGGAGGTTGTTTTATGAGACGCATGGTGCTGAGTACCTCTGTCCTACTGACCCTGGGGTTACTCCTCTGTCAGGCGCAGGTCACCCCTGTCGTAGCCAAGCGTCGCGTCGTTGAGGACGTCTTGGACTCGGAAGGAAGGGTGGTAAGCCACTCCGAAATGCTCGGCAGATATTTGCGAAACTCCGAGGGGTCGACCGTCACGCAGATCTTGTCCTCGGGAGGGGGTAAGACCGCGATTCACTCGGGTCAACTAGAGGACTACCGCCGACACAAGATTTACTCCTTGAATTACGAAAAGCACGAGGCTGTGGAGCTGGTCGGCCTGCCCGACGGGCCGCATCCCGAATACCTAGCAAACGCGGGCAGCGCCTTGGGTGAAGAAACGGTTAATGGGTTCCCCTGCCTTATTCACAGTGTATACGTGAAGATCGACGGCAGGAAAAAGCAGATTGGCAAGACATATGACTCCGCGGGGTATGGACTGAGGATCAAGGAGGACGCCGTCATAGAGCCCCCCGGAGGACCACGCACCCACCTGGTAGAGGAACTCTATGATGTCTCGTTCGTCGAACCGGACCCGACGGAGTTTGCGCTGGAGAAGTTCTCGTTCCTGGAGAAAGGACCTGCGGCCTGCGCTAAGCCGGGTGCTGCGCCGCCGCTCGAATCTTTGAAGTAGAGCCTATCCAATTAAGGACTGACGAATTTCGGGAGCCTTGTAGTGCGATCCCCCCAAGGGCTGGAAGGAAGAGGCTTGAGCATGGAGGTTCTTCAATGAGAACGCTTGCCCTTAGCTTGATTGTTTCCACAGCCCTGAGTGCGGCCTTGTGCGAAGCGCAGATAGCACCCGTAGTGGGCAAGCAGCGCATCGTCCGGGACGTGACAGATCCGGAGGGGAAGTTGGTAAGTCATAGCGTAACCCTCCGCAAATATCTCCGGAACTCCGCCGGCTCGACAATAACCCAGACATACTCTGCCCAGGGGGGCGAGGCCGAGATTCTATCGGGCCAGTTCGAGGACTACAGCCGGCGCAAAATCTATCAACTGAATTATGGAAATCACGAAGCCGTGGAGCTAGCCGATCTGCCCAGCGGCCCGCATCCGGAGTACCTGGCAGGGACCAAAAGCGCTTTGGGTGAGGAGACGGTCAATGGATTCCCCTGCCTCATTCATCCCACTTACCTGATCTCGGATGGGACGAAGCGCCTAATTGGCAAAGCGTACGATTCCGCAAGGTATGGGCTGCATATTAAGGAAGACAATACCTTTGAGTTTTCGGGGACACGCACACACGAAATCGTAGAGCTTTACGATATCCAGTTTGTTGAGCCGGATCCGAAGGAATTTGAATTGGAAGGATTCTCGTTCAAGGGTAAGGGTCCTGCGGCCTGCACCAAGCCGGGTGCTTCAGCTTCGGCGGAGCTTTTGAAATAGGCTAGATCTTCAACCAGTTCACTCGTAGCAAGTGCGGGCTTTCGAAATTTCGCCGTTGGGCGTCGCTGGATAGGCCGCCTACTTAATAATTCCGCGTTCCGACGCCTCAATAAAACGAATCAGCATCTCCACATCCTCGCCCTTATCGGCCTCCGCCTTCAGCTTTTGCAGCGCTTGCGACGTATTCATCTTCGAAGCCAGCAGAGTTTTGTAGGCGTGATGAATTTTGCGAATGCGCTCCGGAGAAAATCCACGGCGCTCCAGTCCGACTTTATTCATGCCGTACGCATGCGCATTGCGCGCCGCGGACGTCATGGAAAATGGCAGTACGTCCTGCGTGATCGTGGTTCCACCGCCGATATAGGCGTGCGCTCCGATCCGCACGAACTGATGTACCGGGCACAACGCGCCGACCACCGCCCATTCTTCCACCGTCACATGCCCGCCTAGTGTCGCTCCGTTCACTAACATGCAATGGTCGCCGATTATGCTGTCGTGTCCAATGTGCGCGTAGGCCATGATGAGGGTGTGACTGCCGACTTTTGTGACGCCTCCGCCCTTCACCGTGCCGCGGCTGATGGTCACGCACTCGCGAATCTCGTTGTGGTCGCCGATCTCCAGCCGCGTGGGCTCACCAGCGTAGGAAATATCCTGTGGCGCCATGCCGATGGCACAGAAGGGGAAAAAGGAATTCTCGGCGCCAATTTTCGTTGGACCTTCAATGGCGACGTGCGACACCAGACGGCAATTCTCGCCGAGTCCAACCTCCGGCCCGATCACGCAATACGGTCCCACCGTACACGATGCCGGAACCTTCGCCCGGGCATCGACGATCGCAGTAGGATGAATCGCCGTGGAATGTGCATTCATGATCGCTGCCGGACTCGGTTTCATTCTCCTGCGCCGTCAGAGCCGTCGCCGCGCCCGCGCGAACTGTCGATCAGCTGGCAGGACACCGTCGCTTCCGCCACCCGCTTGCCTGCGACATAAGCGTTGCCATGCATCTTGACCGCGATCATCCGCGGCACGGCGCGCCAGCCCTGCACTTGCACCTCGATGCGCAACTGGTCGCCGGGGCTTACGGGACGCCGAAACTTTGCGCGTTCGATGCCAGTAAAGACCATCACTTTGTCGGCACGGTCTTCCACTTCGGTCAGCAAAAGCGCCCCACCCGCCTGCGCGATGGCTTCCACAATCAGAACCCCCGGCATGATGGGCAATCCCGGGAAATGGCCGTTAAAAAACGGCTCATTGATGGTTACGTTCTTGATGGCAACGATGCTTTCTTTGCGTTTCAACTCCAGCACGCGGTCGATCAGCAGGAAAGGATAACGGTGAGGCAGAATTTTCAGGATCTCGTGAATGTCGAGTCCCGTCTTAGGTGCACCGTTGTCGGGCGGAGTGCTCTCAATCATGCTTCGTTCTCATTGGCTCGTTCTCAATCACTTCGTCCCAATCAGCTTGAAGATTATACTGTACCGCGTCGCGTTCATAACGCAGAGGGAAACTCCTGACGGCGAAAGGTAAACGTGCGAGGTAGGAAGAACACAACAGTGGTTCAGCCGAAGCTGCGGACGGATCGACTACGCTACTTCACGCAACGTCAGGATCAAATCGTTGAGACCGTGCGCGAACTGGTCGAGATCGAATCTCCCAGCGATAACAAGATCGCGGTCGATCGCATTGCCGGTTTCCTCGCGAGGAAGTTCGAGGCGCTTGGCGGACGCACGCAACTCCATCGCAGCGACGATTTCGGCGACAGCCTGCAAGTCAGCTTCAGTAGTCCGTCCGATCGCAAGCCGGTATTGCTGCTCGGCCACTACGATACCGTGTACCCGCTGGGCACGCTCGCAAACATGCCCTGCACACTGGAGAACGGCCGCCTTCGCGGGCCCGGCGTGCTCGACATGAAATCGGGCATTGCGCTCATGCTCCATGCCATTGCAGCCTTGCAGGCCTGGCACGGTGAACTGTCCCGTCCAGTCGAAGTGTTGCTGGTTTCCGATGAGGAAGTGGGCAGCCATTCCTCGCGCAAAATCACCGAGTCGTTAGCGAAAGAAGCAGCCGCGGTGCTGGTGCTCGAGCCCGCCGCCGGACTTCGCGGCGCAGTCAAAACTGCGCGAAAGGGCGTTGGCGAGTACACCCTGCGCGTGAAGGGCGTCGCGGCCCATGCTGGACTTGACCCCGGAAAAGGCCACAGCGCCATTCTCGAGCTGGCGCGGCAGATTGCGGTCATCGCCAAGCTGAATAATTTTCGGAAAGGTGTGTCGGTGAACGCGGGAGTGATCGAAGGCGGAACACGCAGCAACGTGGTTGCGGCCGAGGCGTCAGCAAAGCTTGATGTGCGCATCAAGAGCGCGAAACAAGCCAGCGGCGTCGACCGCAAACTGCGCTCGCTAAAACCATTCGACAAACATTGCAAACTGGAAGTCAGCGGCGGTATCAATCGCCTGCCGATGGAGCGCACTGCGGGCGTGGCGGCCCTGTACAAGCAAGCTCGGCAACTCGCCGGCTATCTGGGATGGGATCTTGAGGAAGCTGCCGTGGGCGGCGGTTCCGATGGAAACTTTACCGCCGGCATAGGCATACCCACGCTGGACGGCATGGGAGGCGTGGGCGAAGGCGCACACGCCGTGCACGAATTCATTGTGATTTCCGAACTCCCGCGGCGCGTGCTGCTGCTCGCGCAAATGATCGAAAAGGCTTAAGCTCGTCCCCTTTGACTCAGGCACCACGGTAGCCTAGAGTTTTGCTCAGAGCATCCCTTGGAGGAGTTATGGGTGAATTTTCGCCGCTGCATTGGCTCTTGGTGATAGCGATCGCCCTTCTGCTCTTCGGGACAACCAAGTTTTCGGCGCTCGGAAAAGGACTGGGCGAGGGCATTCGCAACTTCAAATCGGCCATGAAAGAGCCGGAAGCGGAAAAGAAAGATAAAAAAGAAGAAGAAGAAAAGAAGACTTAGCCCATCCCAAGAAAGCCATAGAAGGACCAAGAGAGTTCCAGGAACTCAGAAAGCTCCCACCTCCCGCAGCATCTTGTAAACCAGCGCTACCGGCAGTCCCACCACATTGCTGTAATCGCCTGCGATGCGCGGAATCCATCGCGAAGCAATGCCCTGAATCGCATATCCTCCCGCTTTATCCATCGGCTCGCCAGTGGCAACGTAATCGCGAATCTCGGCGTCGGAGATTTCACACATCGTTACCAGCGTCGTCTCGGAGGCAATCTTGGTTTTACTCGCAACTGGCGGCTGGCAACTGGCAGCTGGGCTCACAAGACATACTCCCGTGATCACCGCATGCGTTCGTCCTGACAACAATCGAAGCATGCGAGCAGCATCGTCCGCATCGCGAGGCTTACCCAGAATCCGATCATCGATCACAACGATCGTGTCCGCGCCGAGCACATAATTTTTGGGTTGAGTTCGGAAGACAGCCAGCGCTTTTTCCCGCGCCAGCCGCTCGGCGCAATCTCGCGGCGGCTCGCCCACGAGCGGCGTTTCATCGATATCTGCTGGCTGCACCGTGAACGAGAGTCCGGCATTGCGGAGTAATTCCCGGCGGCGAGGCGAGGCGGAAGCGAGAACGAGCATGAAATCTGAATTCTAGTCGAAGAAGTACCGAGTACCGAGCGAACCTCAAGACCAGCCGGCAGCGCAAAATTTTGACTCTCTCGGGACTAGGTACTGGGTACTCGGTACTACCGGCTGCCTACCACGCCGCGCACCGATTCAATCAGCTTCGAGGAATCGTAGCCCACGCCGTCCTTAAACACTGTCTCCACATTCTCGATGTCCTCGATCTTTTTCGAAGGGTCGCCTTTAATCACCACTAAATCCGCCTGTTTGCCAGCGGCGATCGTGCCGATTTTGTCAGCTTCGCCCAGAAACTGCGCCCCATTTGCGGTCGCAATGTGAATCGCCTCCAGCGGCGTGAATCCCGCTTCCACCAACAGCTCGACTTCGCGCTGATCTCCGAATCCCGCAAGCACACCGCCCATGCCGGTGGGGTCGAGCCCGGCCAGCAGCAAGCCTCCGGCTTGCGCGAATGCATGTTCAAATTCTAGTTCCTTCTGGAACGCCGCCGGCCACGGCGAAACTTCGCTGTGGTAGCGCTGTCGAATCGCATCCATGTCTCCCGCGCGGACCTTATTGCTGAGCACTGCGCTGCGTGCGTCGGGAGAAAGCGCATCCAGAACGCGCTGCTGCATCGCGGGACGCCCCGGTTCGAACATCTCAAACACCGGCAGTGTCGACGTCACCGCGACGTGGCGTTGCACCAGATCGAGAATCATCTCGTGCAGGGGGCCGTTCGCCACGTCCAGCTTGGAAATGAAATCGTAGTCATGCTTATCCGGACACTCCCCAGCTTCTTTCCACGGATAAAATTCCGTGTCCACCAGCAGGCCGTGCTCCAGGTCATCGATGCCGATGGCGGCAGCTTCTCGAAAGCCAATCGAACAAAGATGTCCCGTAACTTTCGCGCCACGCTTGTGCGCCGCCGTCACGGCCGCGGCAAGTTCCGCAGGCGTAATGAACATGTAGGCCTTGAAATTATCCACGCCCTCATCGAGCCAGAAGTTCACCGTCTTGGTTGCGTCCTCAGGCCCACTGAGCTGGTGCATCTGCACCGCAAACGTGCCCGCGCCTTCGAGATAGGGTCCGGTCACGTGAATCTTCGGCCCCGGCGTTTCGCCCTGGTCAATCTGCTTCTTCAGTTCGAGATCGGCGTAGGGCTCAATCGAGCCCGTGGTACGAATCGTGGTCACGCCTCCGGCCAGGTACAAGCGCGGAAAGCTGTATCCCATCTCGCCGAAGATGCCGTTGCCCATGGGATAGAACATGTGGTCGTGCATGCCCACTAGGCCGGGAATCACACTGTAGCCGTGCAGGTCCAGCACCTGCGCATCTTTCGGCACGTTCGCCGCCGCGGCATCGGAAACCGCTTCGATTTTTCCATGGCTAAGAATAATAGTTTGATCTTCGCGGGCCGCCGCGCCCGTGCCGTCGATTACTCGCACGTGCGTGAGCGCCACCACCGGTGCGTCAACCTTCACAAATGCTTTTACCTGCGGCGATAGAGTTTGGGAGAACGCGGAACTGGCGGCCAACACACAGCAAGCAATGGTCAAGCAGTGCTTCGGCATATCAGTCACCTGACATAGAAATGTTCGGGTGCAGAGATTGTACCCTGCAAGGTGGGCTTAAGCGGTCGCTTCTTGCGCTGACATAAGCCTAGGGAAAAGGCAAAGGCCCCGAATATTCGAGGCCTTCAATGTACCGGCCAACACAGCACCCCGCGACGAGATCAGTATGACCTTGCGCTGTGAAAGAATCAAGTTACTTTTGTTGGGAGGCTTATCCTCGCATTTCCGCCCCCCACAGAACCAACGCTTCGCACTGGAAGCGTGGACCCGACGGGATTCGAACCCGCATCTGCGACCATCGCGAGGTGCTGTGTTTCCGTTACACCACGGGCCCAAAGGAACAATACAGCCAGGCCATGGCGAGAATTACGCAAGGGCCAGACTTTTTCTGAATGCAAGCCCGGAACGGGAACCTCACGCCGCCTGCTAAAATCTAAAGATCAGTCTTCAGCCTCTTGAGAGCAGTTGCCAGTTGCCGATTTCGATTCGGTTTAACTGGCAACTGGCAACCGGCCGCTGGCAACTGAATCTATGGACGCCGCCTTCCTCCGCAACTTTGCCATCATCGCGCATATCGACCACGGTAAATCTACGCTGGCGGACCGCCTGCTGGAATTGACCGGATCCCTCACCGCGCGCGAGATGCAGGCGCAGGTACTCGACTCCATGGACTTGGAGCGCGAGCGCGGCATCACCATCAAAGCCCATGCTGTCCGAATGATGTACACCGCTAAGGATGGACAAACATATCAACTCAATCTGATTGACACTCCCGGCCACGTGGACTTTTCCTACGAGGTCTCGCGCTCGCTGGCGTCGTGCGAAGGCGCTCTGCTCATCGTTGACGCTTCGCAGGGAGTAGAAGCGCAAACCCTGGCCAACGCCTACCTGGCAATCAATAACGGCCTTGAAATTATTCCCGTCATCAACAAGATCGATCTGCAAAGCGCGGACATTCCGCGTACGAAAGAAATGATCGAGAGCGCCGTCGGCCTCGACGCCACCGATGCCGTGCTGATCAGCGCCAAGACCGGCCAGGGCGTACCCGACGTTCTGGAAGCCATTGTTAAGCGCATTCCGCCGCCCAAGGGAGATCCTGACAGCCGTCTGCAGGCGCTCGTTTTCGACTCCTGGTTCGACGCCTATCGCGGAGTGGTGATACTCACTCGCGTCTTTCAGGGAACTCTGCGCAAGGGCCAAAGAATTCGTCTGTGGTCGAACGGCACAACTTTCGATGCGGAGACCCTCGGAGTGCAATGCCCCAAGCCGGTGGAGATTGACGAACTAAAAGCCGGCGAAGTCGGATTCCTTATCGCCAATATCAAGAACGTTGCCGATTCGAAGATCGGCGACACCATTACGGACGACGCCAATCCCGCCTTCGACGCGCTTCCCGGCTTTGAAGAAATCAAGCCCATGGTGTTCGCCGGACTTTACACCGTGGATGCGCACGAGCACACGCGCCTGCGCGAGGCTCTGGAAAAACTTCGCCTGAATGATTCGTCGTTTTTTTTCGAGCCGGAAAGTTCCGTCGCTCTCGGTTTCGGTTTTCGCTGCGGCTTCCTCGGCCTGCTCCATATGGAAATCATCCAGGAGCGCTTGGAGCGCGAGTTCGCGCTCGAACTCATCACCACCGCTCCCGGAGTACGCTACAAGATCTACAAAACCGATGGAGTAATGATCGAAGTCGATAATCCCTCCCGCTGGCCCGACCCGAGCGAGATTGCAAAAATCGAAGAGCCCGTGATTCTGGCGACAATTCTCACGAACGAAGAATACGTCGGAGGAATTCTTAAACTCGTCGAGGACAAGCGCGGCAAGCAGAAGACCTTCGAGTACGTCAGTTCGTCACGCGTGATGTTGCACTATGAGTTACCTCTAAATGAAATCGTGCTCGATTTCTACGATCGGCTGAAGTCGGTTTCGCGCGGCTACGCTTCGCTCGATTATCACCTGGCGGATTACTGGGAGTCGCCTATGGTCAAGCTCGATATCCTGGTGGCCGGCGAGCCGGTGGACGCGCTTTCGATTATCGTGCATCGCGATTTCGCCTATGACCGCGGGAAGGCGCTGGTCTCAAAAATGAGGCAACTGATTCCGCGGCAAATGTTCGAAGTGGCGATCCAGGCGTCCATCGGCGCGAAAATTATCTCCCGCGAAACCGTCTCCGCCATTCGCAAAAACGTCATCGCCAAATGCTACGGCGGCGATATTTCGCGCAAGCGGAAGCTCCTCGAGAAACAGAAGGAAGGCAAGAAACGCATGAAGCGCATCGGCCGCGTCGATATACCACAGGAAGCCTTCCTGGCCGTTTTGAAGGTCGGCGAGGATAGCGATTGACCGATTTTTGCGGGTAAATCCGTAGAATTCTGAGAGCCAAATTCAGTTTCGAGCTACGTCTTGGTCCAGGACTGACCACGCTTGGTGGGAGAGAAATCCAGCCTCGGAAAATGGATCTCGAAACCCTCCAAATGTGCAAATCTCCCTTTCGGGAATTTTGTAGCTCTTCCCGGGATTTGACCTTGTTAATATGAGGTTAATTGTATAACTGGTTACTATTCAGGGCTTTAACGGCATGAAAACCACGCCCACCTAATTCCCAAAAAGGTCTTCGCCCAAAGAAATTCATCTGGCGGTCCGCCATTCCACAAGCTTTTCCACAGCCAAGGTCGGCGCTTGCAACTCAAGGTGCCTAAGGTACTTACGAAGCAAAACTACAGGATGTACTGTAGCCGTCATGCTCATTCTTCCGGCGGCAAGCCGCCTTCTACCATGGTCTCGAATCTGGTGCAGTTTTTCAGGAAGGCCAGGTTCACCCGGCCGATGGGGCCGTTGCGTTGTTTGGAAATAATAATCTCGGCTCTGCCTTGCAGGTCCGGGTCGTCCTGCTTGTAGACTTCCTCGCGAAAGATGAACATCACCAGGTCGGCATCCTGTTCGATAGACCCCGACTCACGCAGATCGGCAAGCTGGGGACGATGATCGCCGCCGCGGCTCTCCGGAGCGCGGCTCAACTGCGAGAGCGCAACCACCGGCACGCTTAGTTCTTTGGCCAGCGCTTTCAGTCCGCGCGAAATCGCCGACACTTCCTGGGTCCGATTTTCATAACGCTTGCTGCCGCCCGACATGAGTTGCAGATAATCGACGATGATCAAGTCCAGATGACCTTGCGACTGCTTCAACCGCCGCGCTTTGGCGCGCATCTCGCTCAACGAAATTCCGGGCGTGTCGTCGATGAAGATTGGCGCATGGGCCAGTTGCTCCATGGCCCGCTTCACCTTGCGCTCGTCGTCCTGCCACAGCGAACCAGTACGCATTTTGTGCGCGTCCACTTTAGCCTGCGAACAAAGCAGGCGCAGCAACAGCGCTTCGCGCGACATTTCCAGGGAGAAGACGCCAACAACTTGCTTGTCTTCCACCGCCGCATTCTCGGCGATGTTCATGGCGAATGCGGTTTTGCCCATCGAAGGCCGCGCCGCAATGATCACCAGATCGGAGCGCTGCAGTCCGCTTGTCATCTCATCGAGATCGTTGTAGTGCGTGGCCAGCCCGGTGATTCGCTGGCCGCGTTGTAGCAGCGCGTCGATCGAGCCGAATGACTGGTCAAATATCTCTTTGAATTGCGCGAACCCTCGTCCAATCCGTTTGTCTGACAGCTGAAAGATCGCGGCCTCGGCGTCGCTGAGCACCTCCTCGGCGTCGTCAGACTGATCGGTCGCCCGTGCGATTGCCGCGTTGGACGCGTAAATCACTCCGCGCAAGAGTGCTTTGTCGCGGACGATCTTGACGTAGTGCTCGATGCTGGGCCGGTCTGGTATTCCGTCCAGCAGGCTCGATACGTAGCCCACGTCCCCGACAGCCTGCAATTCCTTGTTACAGTCCAACTCCTCGATTAGCGTGATCATGTCGATAGGCCGCTGTGACTCGGCCAGATCGACCATGCGCGCATAGATACGCCGATGTGAGTCCAGAGAGAAATCTTCAATCTTGAGATACTCGGCAGCTTGGTAATAGGCGAGATTGTCAAGCAAAATCGCGCCTAAGATCGACTTCTCTACTCCTACGCTGGCAGGCAGACTGCTGATGCTGTAGTCGGTGGTGGTCATTGTCGGTGTTTGCTGCGCTTGGCCAACTCTTCGTCGAGTTGTCGCCTCAGCTCCGCCTTTCTCTCTGGCGTTAGCTCGCGGACAGGTGATCGTGCGGGCGCAGCCACGGCCTCCTGCGGTTCGTCAGGATCCATCTGTCCCGCCGTTGTACTCGTCGCGCCTAGTTGCTTCACCTTCCCGAGCAGCATCTGATCTCCAAACTGTGACATGAGCTGCGGACCCACCGATTCCGCAGCGGGTGCCAATGTATACGCCTCACAAAAATCCCGCTGCATGAAGTGATAGGACTGATCGGTAACTTGACTCAATCGCCACAAGCCGCCGATCCGCCTGAGGGCATACTCTAACCGTGGTTCCAGCAGCGGCGCAATAATCCACTTCCCGTTCGACCTGATCGGCAATTTATCGACTCCCCACTTGCGGAGATACTCGTTTATAAACGTCCAAGCAGCCTGCGCTTCCACATTCCGCAAGCTCTCTTCATCCGCCGCTGCAAACCGGCGAATTTCGGCCACTCCGGGTGCGTAGTCAAGCTCTCGGCGAGCCTTGGCAAACGCCGCGGCCAGTCGATCCTGCGGAATATCGATCAAGTCCTCCGCATTAATTCGTAACCGTTCCGACGTAAATACTTGCCCCTTTGCCACCGCCGCCAAGGAGAGCTGATCAATAATCCAACCCAAGCGCTCGTCGCGCTGCCGCCCTGGCGTCAAGCGCTGCATCGAGATTTCGTTCGGCCGTGCTTCTTCCTTTCCCGGTTCCATTCCCGTCCCTCCACCTCGTGTTTTCAAAGTAAAACCTGTCGAGCCTTTGACCATTCCGCCTCGCCTCAAGCGCCGCTTTGGTCATGTGTTCCGCCACTGCCTCCGCCGTCAGTCCCGTGTATGTCTTCTCGGCCCTAATTGAAGCCGCAACCGCGGAGATGTGGTTTTTCGTTTCCGCCAAGGCGAGACCCTTCAGCATGCGCCGGGCGAGTTTTTCGGCTAGGAAGTTCTCAAGAAAGTCGTGCCTCTCAATGCCGTTTCGCTCCGCCTGGTTGGCAGCGTTGGCGATATCCTGAACAATACCATCCATCGATAGATTGGTGCCCCTTCTCATTTCCTCGATTGCAGCGATTGCGCTGCTCATGGAGGTGTCCGGTAGTTTCAGGCCCCTTACGAGTATCTGGGCGGATTTTATTATTTCTATTTCGGGCTTGTTAAATAAGTCTTGTTCTTTATTTTTGTTAAATGAGTCTTGTTCTTCCTTATATGGGGCGTCAGGTATGTCGCTAATTTGCGACGCTGATGTCGCATGGCGCGACGTTACTGTCGCCGAGTACGACTCCGGTGTCGCCCAAGCGACGCCCGTGTCGCTGGGTGGCAAGTCTCCGTCGTCCACGCCATCAAAGAGCGGCATGGTTGCAGTCTTGCCTCGGGGCGGGACGGGCAGGATAACGTACGTTGTCATCGTTGCGGTGCGTATAATGCGAATCAGCTTAAGATCCTGTAGTAAGTTAAGCGTGCGCTGTACGGTCCGCTGAGACGTGTTTAATAGCTCGGCCACTCTCGCAGTGCCGACCCAAGTCGACTTAGTTTCAAAGTTCATGTGACGCTCGAGAACGTGGTACACAGCAATGCCCATTGGACCCGCCTCTCGGGCGTAATGGTCGATGAAGCTGTTCTCTGTGATATAGAAATTGGCTCTTCTTCCGCTTCGGACTGTTTCTCTTGCTAGCATCTTGATCTAGACATCTCCCAGGAAAGTCAACCGATCATATGGTGGTTCACATTGCGAATGTAGGTGTAGTTTCAATTCGTCCTTTCAAATGCTGTGTAAAACAGGAAAAAGCTGTGGGCGGCAGCGGGAAACAGGGCGGGTCGTACTGCGGCCACAACGATTGCGCACAGCTCTCAGTGGAAGATAGATCAACCTGCATCTCCGGTGACCTCCAAGGGTGCCCCGATCCAGCTAGCAACAAAAGCGAATACAAAGCGAATATACCTGATTTGCTTGGGAGTTGTGAATGTGCAGAGAGGCTATCCTCGTGACAATGGGCCGCAAAACAAATGCGGCCCGGGCCAGCCACCCGAGCCGCATGATCCGTGAAACTCTCCAGCTTGCCTTCCCGCCGCTTAGGGCGGCGAGCCGACGGTAACGGTCCGACAGCGCCCGCAGTATTCGCGAGTGCCACATTTACCGTTACGATTGCAGAACTGCGATTCGGAGAACCGCAACTTCCACAACCTCTGCGGTGGCTAACGGCCCAATCCAGCTCATTGAGCGGGGTTGTGGAGGAGGCCGCAGTGCCCGGGCAACCAGCACACGCTTTGCGTGTTTCCGATTTTCCCCCGGTAATTCACCCTCGAGAATCACCGGTCTGCCGCTGGCGTCGCCGCAATCATCGTTCGGCAAGCCTTTGGAAAGTTCCACGTATTCGGTGAACCCACTGTGCGGCAGATTGCTTCGAGCCGCAACAGAAAAACATTTCGTCCTTGTGCAGAACCTGTGGACGAAGAGTCTTCCCTGTGGAAGGCTGAGGAAAAGACGGAGAATACTGACGAAACCACACCGATAACTTAGACATCGTTAAAGGATTCCTCCGACCTCAAGCTTCATCCTTCTCAGTGCGCCCGGTCAGCCGAGCCGGAGAGCAGGCCGAACGCCCCGACTCCCGTGGTCGTCCCCACGTATACTTTCCCGTTCACAATCAGAGGAATAATGAATTTGTTTCCGGCGCCAAACTGATCGCGACCGTTTGGGGCCTGGCTGGTGTTGTACAGTTCCACTAACGTGTTGGCGTTGTAGGCGTGCATCACAGCGGGATCCGTATTCTCCGTGGCCCACAGAATTCCGTTCGCACCTTTATCGGAAGAAATGCTTGGCGTAGCTCCGGGATATCCGAAGGTAGTGCTGGTCTTCGCCACGGGCGCAGTCAGCAGCTTGGCATCCTTGAATTGAAATTCAAGAATCGGCTGCCCCACCGGCCCGAAGTAGAGCCGGCCATTGGCGAACGCGGGCATGGACCAGATTCCTCCCGGCAGCGCCCCCGAGAGCTCCTGGTAGTTGTCATTGCTACTCGAGTTGAACTTGCCCATCGAGTTGCGATTCACGACATACAGATTGGAATCTTTGCCGGCGCCTGCTGCCAGATCCCAGGTCGTCCCCGAAGGGTCTTTCATCGCGGGCAGCAAAATTGCGCCGCCCGAGCCAAGATCCGTGTCACTATCACTCTCTTGCACGCCGTTATACATTTCAAAATAGTCGGCGACGGCGAGTCCGGTCTTAGTTGTGAGTCGAATGAAGGCATTGCCGTAGTCGCCACTGCTCGGAAATCCGCTGGAATTCAAACTCGTGTCGAAAACTCCGTTTGCATCCAGAAAAAAGATGTTGCCGGAATCATCTGCCGTGAGTCCCGCACCAGCGCCCCAAATTGCCCCTTCGTTGCCGTTGGGCGTGACGTTAATCACCGTTTTCTGAGCCAGGGTCGTCGCGTTGTATTCCATCACCCAGCCGGTATAAGGACGGATGTCGCAATGCGACGCCCATGTCAGATAAATCGTGTTGCCGACCTGGAGAAGTCCCGAGCGCTCCTTATACTGCGCGGGATCGAAGATCACATAGCCGCCGGAACTGTTGTCGCCGGTGCCGGGATACTTGGCCGTAATTGTGGCCGGGCCTTTGTAGAGTTCATCGCCCGTAGTGGCATCGAGAGCGTGCAGCCGCTGGTAATAGTTTCCCGAAGAATCCTTCGACATAGCGACGGTGTAGATCACTCCATTCGATCCAGCAGGCCGGCTGATCACGGGCGTGGACGTAATCCCAATCACGGGCTCGACCTGGCTGCAGCCGCGATCATCCGAAGGCGTCTCTCCCGCTTCCAGCGCGCTGATGTGCCAAATCTGCGAACCCGTGTCGGCATCGAATGCGTACACCGAATCATTTTCCGTCACTACGATAAGAAGGTTATGCGTGCCGCTGCCTGAAATCGGCACCGCAGACAAGTACAGAGGTTCACCATCGACCAGACCATCCACCGTCAAGGTAAACAGCTTGCCAAATGTGGTGGAGTTTACATTGCTCAGGTTGAGCGTGGTCTCCGACGAATTCAGCCCGGTGCGCGCGTTATTGTTGTGGTAGGTAAGAACATTCTGCGAGAATGCGCAGTGCGATCCGGCGCCAACAAAGCACGCCACGAAGAATGCAGCTAGGACAAAACGGAGCGCCGAAACTCTGGGGGACGTCACAACGAAACCTCCTTGGGATTCTTGGACTTTTATTCAGCTCGAAGCTGGGCTAGATTTGGCAATGTGTTTCTTAGTTGCAGAATAGGGCCGGAAGCGTAGCCGAAAAATTCATAGGAGAAAAGTACGGCAAGGGAGCTGGAAAATCCGTTCAAGATTGCTCACAATTGCCCGAGACATAACTTGGCTTCTTAGTCGGGAATTATTGCAAAGTTTGCGCGGATGAGAAAAACTCGTTAGTACATGCAGCCAGCATTCCGAGGGAGAACTTCACCGATGGCCGGATTCGGCAAACTGCTCGTCATTGTTGGCATGATGCTGGCCGCGGCGGGCCTCGTCCTGATCCTCCTCGGCCGTACCGGCCTTCCCATCGGCCGCCTGCCCGGTGACTTCTTCTTTCGCGGCAAAAACACTACCGTATATTTCCCGCTGGCAACCTCGCTGCTGTTGAGCGTAGCGCTCTCGCTCGCGCTGTACGTGATCTCCCGTTTCCGCCGCTAGAGCCCCTCAGTGCTACAATCCCTCGCATGAAGCGCTGCCTACTCGCTTGCCTCGTCCTTTTTGGACTTCAATCCGCCGCTCCCGAAGTCGAAATCACGGCCGAGCCTCACCACCACCTCACCCTGGAAAACAAATCCGTCCGGGTCTTCAACGTCGACGTGCCTGCTCACACCGAAACTCTCATGCACTGGCACCGTTACGACTACATCTATGTCACCCTCGGCGACACCGAAGTCGTCAACGCCGTCAAAGATAAGGCCCCCGTCACCGTCAAGCTGCAGGACGGTGAGACTCGTTTTTCTCCCGCCACCTTCGCTCACATCGCCCGCAATCTTACGGATCAACCCTTCCGCAACGTCACCATCGAAATTCTTGGCGACGAAGCTCTCCGCCACGCCGCCTCTCAATGGGATGAAGACCGCGCCCTGAACATCCTCCACGGTGGCACGCAGCAAATTCTCTTCGTCAAAGATGGCATCCGCGTCTCCGAATTCGAACTCCAGCCGGGCGGAGTGGTCCCCATGCACCATCACGCCGGACCGCATCTTCTAGTTGCCGTCTCCGACCTCGATCTGCGAGAAAACGACATCCGCAGCGACGTCGAAGGCCAAAGCCCGATGCCGGGGCATTTCAAGTCAGGCGACTCCAAGTGGCTGCCCGGCAACTACTCCCATACCATCACCAACACCGGAGCAACTCCCGCCAAGTTCGTAACTTTGGAATTTCCGTAGACTGGTAGGAGATGCAGCCTGCCCCTATCGCCGAACTGCTCCGGCCCTTTCTGTCCTCTTGTCATTCCGAATCGGGCCGAAGGCCCGGTGAGGCTTGCCCTGAGCGGAGTCGAAGGGAACCTGCTGTCTTGTCTCCCGCTCAACTCCAAGATATATCGACGTACATCGATATACTTCTCCGCTGGAACGCCCGCATCAACCTTACCGCCGTTCGCCACGGAGAAGACATCGTCACTCGCCACTTCGGCGAATCCTTCTTCGCCGCCCGTCACTTGTTCCCCGCCACCGCTCCTGCGGGGACAGCCGCCCCCGGCGAGCGAAGCTCCGTGTTGCACGTGGCCGATTTAGGGTCGGGCGCCGGCTTTCCGGGGATTCCAATAAAACTCTGGGCGCGGGATGTTTCAATGACGCTGATCGAGTCCAATCAGAAGAAGGCCACCTTCCTCCGCGAAGTCGTCCGGTCCCTTACATTGACGGATGTCGATGTACAAAACACGCGTGCTGAAACGGTTCGGGAGACCTTCGATCTAGTCACGCTGCGAGCGGTCGAGCGCTTCGCCCATGTACTGCCAGTAGCGGCTCGACTGTTGACCTCGAATGCTCGTTTGGCCCTGTTAATAGGCTCCCCCCAGGCGGATGAGGCCCGCGCCATCCTACCCGACCTAAGCTGGCGGGATCCACTCTCGGTCCCGGAGTCAAAGTCGCGCATTCTTCTTGTAGGATCATCCGCACCCAGCTAGTAACGGTGGGATAATAGCCTAGCTTACCCCCGGATAAATAAGGGCAAGGCTTCCTGATATTTCCGCAAAAGTGGGATGTGTTTAGTGTTATAGCGCCAGTTGTCGTCCGCCTTTCTCCTAAATGTTCCGACCGGAACATTCAACGAATGGAGGATGCGCCTTGGATCTGCCGTTGACGGCTCCAGTCAATCCAAGAACATTCAGAGTAGCTTAATGACCGACCGCTACGGTCTTAAACAAATGGGAATGTTCCGACAGGAACATTATAGACAAGAGGAATACAGATGAGCCTAAGTGTTCCGATTGGAACATTGACTCCTTTTGCACAACATTTCCAGTAATGCACAATCTCTCACCTTGCATTTAAAATGCAAACGGCATTATGCTGCAAACTTACTCTGGACAATCTATGGGACGCGTTATCGCTGTTGCCAATCAGAAGGGCGGCGTGGGCAAGACTACGACTGCCATCAATCTTGCCGCCTCTTTCGCCGCCGCCGAGGTGAACACGCTGCTCATTGATTGCGATCCGCAATCGAATGCCTCGAGCGGTCTTGGCCTAGTGAAGGATCCGGAACGCATCTCCACGTATCACTTGCTCTTGGGGGATGCTTCAGGAGAGGAGGCTCTGGCCACTACAGAGCTTGAGCAGCTCTGGATCATTCCTTCGCATAAGAATCTCATCGGCGCAAATATTGAGTTGGTGCAGGCCGAGCGGCGGGAGTATCGCCTGAAAGATGCGATCATCCCCCTGCGCGATCGGTTCCAGTATATTGTTCTCGATTGTCCGCCAGCGCTTGATCTTTTGACCCTGAACGCGCTGGTGGCCGCAGATTCCGTCTTGATTCCCATGCAGGCCGAATATTTTGCCCTGGAAGGCATCAGCGAGCTGCTGGATACGGTGGAGCGAATTCGCCTGGAGTTGAATCCGGAACTTGAAATCGAAGGCGTGGTGCTCACCATGCTGGATGAGCGCACCAACCTGGCTCAGCAAGTGATCGCGGAGCTGAAGAAGTTCTTCGGGGAAAAACTGTGCGCCGCGACTGTACCCCGAAACATTCGGCTGGCCGAGGCGCCGAGTCACGGCAAGCCGGCGCTGGTGTACGATCCTCGATCCAAAGGGGCGGAAAGTTATATTCGGCTGGCGAAGGAGCTGCTAGGCCGGCATCTGGCGGCGGTGGATTCGGCGGCGGCGAAGAGCGCGTAATCACATATATCTATATTTATCGATATATAGATCGTTAAATGTCGATGTACAAACGCAAGAGCTTTAACACAGGGACCCAGAGGTTCACAGCGGAACGACTCGAGGAAAAACTGATGACTGCGACGGTGGCGGTGGAGAAGAAGGACGAGAAGATCGAGAAGAGGAAGGCTCTGGGCCGGGGGCTGGCATCGCTGTTGCCGGGGCCGCGCGTGGTCACAAATACGGAATCGCGCGCTGCGCTTGAAACAATCGAAACCAAGGTCCCTCGCTTGGCTCGGGATGACAAGGGCATTGCGCCGGAAGCGACGCCATCGGTTGAAGAACCGCCATCCGAGCGGATTTCTACTCCGCCACAGACGATCCCGCAGCACCATACGGTGGCTTTGATCGAGGTAGACCTAATCGACAAGAACCCGTACCAGACACGGTATGTGTTTGACGAAGAGCCATTGCGGGAGTTGGCGGATTCGATCCGGGAAAACGGTGTGGTGCAGCCGGTGATGGTACGTCCGGGAGAAACGGAAGGACGCTACATCTTGGTGCTGGGCGAGCGGCGGTTGCGCGCGTCGAAGATGGCGGGGAAGCAGACCATCCCGGCGCTGGTGCGGAGGCTTTCTCCACAGCAAGCTGCCGAGATGACGGTACTGGAAAACGTGCAGCGCGAGGATTTGAACCCGCTGGAGCAGGCGGAGGCGTTTCGTGTGCTCAGCAAGGAGTTTCACCTGACCCAGGCGCAGATTGCGGAGCGGGTCGGAGTGTCGCGCGAGACGGTGGCGAATTACATGCGGCTGCTGCGGCTGCCGCAGCAAGTGATGGGATATCTGGTTTCGGGACGGCTGAGCTTTAGCGATTGCCGCGAACTCCTGGCACTGCAAAAGGAAGAACACATCCTGCAACTGGCAGAAGAGGTAGTGACCAAGCATCTCAAATGGGATGAGATTGAGGACCGGGTAGCGCGGCTGAATGGATTTCTGCCGGAGCCTGCGGCCTCGGGCGAGCCACAGAAACTAGCCAGAGGGGCACGATGGATGGATCCGAACGTGCGCGCCGCGCAAACTGAGATGGAACGGACTCTAGGAATGCGGGTGAGGATTAAGGACCGCAATGGTAAGGGGAAGATTGTGATTGAATATGCGACGGTGGACGATTACGAGCGGGTAGTGGAGATGTTAAAGGCAAAATAGAACGCCATCCCTCCTCCCAAGCCTGTGAGGGCGATTTGGAGGAGTTCCTCTCCGAAGGAATCTAGTCAGTAAAAGTGGACTGCACGCAAATATACGTCCCCTTCTAGCGTGTTCTAAGCGTGGGGCATCCCCACTAGTGTCGGGGCAGGTGGAACACGAGCTCAAGGTTAACCAACTTGGTTCGCCCGTGACAGTCATCCTCACTTTACAAATATCACTCGGACGCCACCCAAAATTACTTCGCGAAAAAATAGTCAAACGACTTCACGGCCGTGAACTCGTCATCTTTGATGTCGAAGACTGTATAGAGCTTGGTGACGTGGAGCACGTCGTGAACTTTCTTGGTGAGAGCGAAGAGCTTGAGTTCGCCTCCCGCGTTGCGGACGGCGGTGAAGCTGCTGACGAGTTCTCCCACGCCGGAGGAGTCGATGTAATCAACGTGGGCGAGGTTGAGAACGATTTTCTTCTTATCGGCCGCGATGAGTTGGCGGACGGTGTCGCGGAGCATGCCGGTTTCGTCGCCGAGCGTGATGCGCCCGTTGATGTCGACGATGGTGACGTGGCTGACTTCGCGAGTGGTGATGTGCATGGGGCTGTCTGCCTGATCGTATTGCGAACCAACACAATCTACCACGGAGGCACGGAATCACCACGGAGAAATGCTTAACGAAAAAACTTCAGGTCAGGCACCGCGGCGCCTACTGGGCGGCGGGAATTGGTTGGGAGTCGCGGATTTCCTGGATGGGAGAGGTGACGATGGGATCGGAATAGGCGGGGTGGCGGAATTCCAACTGCATGCCACGGCCGACGTAGCGGAGCTTGAGCATGGAACCTCCCCAGGTGGAGCCGGCGATGGCGACCTGGACTGGATTGGGGCAGAATTCGGGATGGCCCGAGAGCAGAGCCTCGCTGCCTCCCAGAAGAACGGCAGTGTAGCAGTGGTGAAGGGTTTGGATCTCGAGGACGGTGGCGGGCGGCAGGTCGTTGAGAAAGACGCCGCCTTCGATTTCGGCTTGGACGATGGCGTTGTTGACGTCATCGGCTAGATTGGGATGCGGGATGAACATACTGGTAAAACGTTCTTAGGAGTGTACTCCAATTCCTGGACAGTGGGCATCTCGGCGAAAACACATTAGGGCATGCTCTAGGCATTGGATGGTGGAAGCAGCGAGGTGGGTGCGGGAAAAATCGGTCTCGCCTCCTTGAAGTTTTAGGGAACGGTAGCGATGGAGCCCTTGGGGCCGACGGCGAGAGCTCCGCCGGTTGGGTACGGAGCCAGGGCGTTGAATTGGATTCCGGATTTTTTCGGCGGACTAATACGGGTGGGGTTCGCGGGCGGACGGAAATCATAAATGAATTTGGAGCCCGCGATGAAGAGGCGGACATGGGCCTGGTTGTCGTCCAAATTGCTGGTGGCGCGAGTCAGGGACCGACGATCATAGGCGACTGCGGAGTAATAGGATTGCGGGAAAACCTGCGATAGCGCCCAAGTTTTGCCGCCGTCATTGGTGAAGGCGAGGTTGGGGCCGTCCTGGTCGGGATGTTTGTAGTCTCCGCCGGCGATGACGCCGTGGTTTGCGTCGCGGAAAGCGATGGAGAAGATTCCCGCCGAATCGGGACCGTGGGCGATCGGAGTGTTGAAGACTTGCCAGGTGAGGCCGCGGTCTGGGGAATGGAAGACCCGGGCTGTCCTGCCGCCGGTGGCGAACCAGATGTTGGGGTTTTCCACCTCAAGGGCTGAAGCCCCGTCTTTTTCCGGGGCGCCTACGGCACGAGTGGAACTCGTGCCCTTCCCGTTCTTGCCCACATCAGGGTTAATTTTCGCCGCTGCTTTGTCGAAGGGGAGGACGGCGAGGCACGTGTTGCTGGCGGCAAAGGCGCCTTCACCCTCGAGGGCGGCAGGCAGTTGCGAGGTAGGAAGTGGGGTCCACGTTTGGCCGTCGGTGGTCAGAAGCAGTTGGAATTTTGGCTGGCCGGAGTCATCGGGGATCGGATCGCCGAGGACGATGCCGTGAGTCGGGTCCCAAAATGCCATGGAGTCGAAGAAGGATTTGGGATTGGTGGCGGTGAATTGGAGCTGCCAGTGCTGGCCGGCGTCGGACGTATGGTAGATGCGGGATTGGTCGCCCGGTCCGGCGGACATGAGGAAAGCTTCGTCGGCGGAGAAGGCAACAACTCCGCGGAAATCGAGGTTCGTGGCGTTCGGAACCTGGGCGGCGGTCCAGGTGCGACCTGCGTCAGTGGTGCGGAGGTAAGTGCCGTGAGTACCGCAAGCCCATACGATTTGCTGCGAGACTGCGCTGACGCCGCGGAGATTTTCGGTGGTGTTGGAAGATTGAGTCTGGCGCGCAGTCTGGGCGAGAGCGGCCGTGAAGAACAGGCAAACTAGGTTCGTTACCAAGAAAAGTTTCACTGAGTTGCCTTAGTCGTTTCTGGCTCCGGTGTGCTGCGCCTGGAAACAAAACCCAAATTCATTAATTGCGGGCGCGGATCGGAGTCTCAGGCAGCGCTGCGCCACGCACAGTTTGGGCGAGCGCCAGGCTCTCCAGGAACCGTCATCTGGCGGTGAAGGGCGCGAAAGAAGCGCTCTTTCCGAAGTAGATCCTGAGCGTACATTTCTCCCCTACGTGGGCGAAGGCCACTTCCAACTCACTCGAGGGTTGGCTTACCTGATCGGTCTCAATGGGCGCGCGGGCAATGTCTTGCTTTTCATCGTAGGGAGCGCCAGCTGTGACGTTCTTATTGATCGCGAGGGTCCACTTGTCTTTGGCCGGAATCGGATAGACCGTGTAGGCGCCGACAGGAATGGTTGAGCCACCGAAGCTGAGCTGGGCCTCGGTGAACAGGGTCATCGGAGCGCCGCCGGGCGCCCAGGGTTTGCCGTTCGGGAGCTTGTCGTTCTTGGCGCTCACAGCATTGTAGCGGATATAGACCTGGCGTCCGTCATCCAGATTACAACTCGTGGTGGAGGAAGGTTCGGCCGATTGCTGCGCGAAACAGCTGGCAGCAAGCAAAAACAGAACAGGGACAGCGAAGTGCGAGCGGAGCATGGGATATCCCTCTGGGCCACGAGTGTAGCGCTGAACGAGGCTGGAGGGGAAGCAAGAAAAGTGGTCGGTGGTCAGTGGTCAGTAAGGCCGGGTTTTCTAGTCACTGACCACTGGGCACTGGCCACTGCTTTCCAATCGTTGCTGGCCTTCGGTGACGTTTTCCCGGGACATGGCGGTTGCTACCGTGGCATTGCCGGTATGGAGTAGCTCGTACCGCGCAAGGATGGGAGCAATGGCGAAAGCGAAGTTGAGAATTCTTTACGGTGAGGGAGATGCGGAGGAGCAGGCAGCTCCAGCAGCAGCGTTCGAGAAGGCTGGCCACACGGTTCAGCCGGCACTGGGGCGAAAGGCCGTAGTGGAAGCATTGCAAAAAGGGGCCTTCGACTTAGTGGTACTGGGCCCGAGCCTCACCCGGAATGACCGTCATCACCTGCCTTACATGGTCAAGAAGGCGCAGGCGGAGGCCGCGGTGCTGGTAATGCACGCCGATGGGAGCCGGCATCCGTATGTCGATGCTTGCACGGACACAGGCGCGAGCGTTGAGAATGTCCTGGCGCGGATTGAAGGCATGCAGATTGCGGGACTGATGGCAGCGGCGGCGGCCGGACGGTAGAAGCGGGTTCCAGTAATTTGCAATTAATGATTGGGACGAGCGGCCTTTGTGGGCCGCTTTTCTTTTTAGTCCCCTCAGTTTTTATACACAGGGTGGTGAGTGCGAATCCCTGCGAGTACGAATCTCGGGAGTACATGGGTGGGCGAGAATTCGTAAAGTTCCTTGCTTGTCGCGCACGGATGAGGCGGCAATCCGCAATAGTGGAATTTCTGATAGGGGCGAGCGCTGAAACGGAGAGCGAATCGAGTTGGTAAGAGTGGAATGATGCACCAGTCCTGTGGATATGCTGTGAATGCAAAAAGAGAGTTCCGGCCGGCTAGCGACCGCGAAGTGGGCGCGAACTTCACTCGGCAGTCCCTGGCTGACAATCCCTTACAACTTACGGAAGCGTACTGACTCGGCGAAACATCCAAAGTCGCAAAGAGTGATAGCTTTGCTCTGGGGACGGCCTCAGCGAGGCCCAGAGCACACGGTGATCGTCTGGCATCGTTACAATTCTTGGCGCAAGAAATAATCAGGAGGGATGAAAATGGGCTTAAGCGAAGGACTGCTGAAAGAAGTTGATTCGGAGATGGCGAGCACGCGGAAGACGCTGGAGCGGATTCCAGAGGACAAGCTGACGTGGAAGCCGCACGAGAAGTCGATGCTATTGGGGCGGCTGGCGGGACATTTGGCCGAACTGCCGGGGATGGGCGTGGCGGTCATCCAGAGTGAGAAGTTCGACGTGGCCAATCGCGGCGAAACGGGGCGTAAGCCGACGGTGGCGGAGTCGCAAAACCATGTGCTCGAAGTATTCGATAAGAATTTGGCGCAGTTGCGAGCGGCGATTGCCGCAGCCAGCGACGCGGACCTGGAGAAAAACTGGTCCCTCGTATTCGGAGAGAAGAAGATTTTTGAAGGGCCGCGGATTGGAGCGCTGCGGCGGATGATGCTGAATCACATGATCCATCATCGGGCGCAATTGGGAGTTTATTTGCGGCTGAACGGAGTGGCGGTTCCGTCGGTATACGGGCCTTCGGCGGATGAGGGATTGTCGTAATCGACGTGTCGGAGGATCCCGGGCGACCACTCCGGCCGCCCTTTATTTTGGGGGAGATAATTACGCCGCCCTTCCCAGAACTGGCTGAGTGCAATGGGCGCAGCGGCGGGCGTCGATGGGGATCTCGCTCAGGCATTCGGGACACTTCTTCGTGGTGGGATCGGGCGGCTTCTCGCCTCTATTCATGCGGGCCACGAGAGCGTTTACCGGAGTGACCACGAAGAAGTAAATCGCCGCGGCAATCAGGAAGAAGGAGATGCAGGCGTTGATGAAATCGCCCACCGGAAACGGAGTGCCGCGCATCGAAAATGCGACATTGGAAAAATCCGGCTTGCCGACGAGCGCGGCGATGAGAGGCGTCAGCAAATCCTTGGTAAGAGCCGCGACCACGCCTCCGAAAGCCGCGCCGATCACTACACCCACGGCCATGTCCACGACATTGCCGCGCAGGATGAATTTTTTGAAACCATCGAGCATAAGTTTTCTCCCGAGTCTGGAATGGGAGATAAATGTAAGTGGTGGAATTGGTTTGGTCAAGCAGCGTTTGGCCGCCGCGAGCTGATCATCCGCGCCTCAGAGCGCGAATCTGTAATCTGATTCTTTGCGGGCTTTTCCTCTTGATCACGACGTCTATCTCACCCTGGGGAGCTTCTATCGTGAGGGGAAGATCCATCTGCAATTCTGAGGTCTTCCGACGCCTTCTGCCTCTCACCGAAACGAGCGGTACGGGCTCAGTGTTGGCGTAGGGGATTACGATCCCGAGTTCCCGGTAAGCCAGCACGATCGTGCGAAAACTCGGCATTGCGCTTGTTCTCAAGTACCGCTGGAGGCCGCCTCTGTCTACTCCCAAACGCCGGGCGAACTCCTTTTCAGTCTGTCCGTCAGCGAGCGCCCTTTCGTAGAAAGGCCTCAACCGTTTTGCGAACTCAGCTCCGAACTGCTGATCTTCGTCAGTTCTCTTCATAAAGTGCTTGACTAAGGAGGAGCATGAGCGCAATATGATTCTTAAAAAGCACGCTTCTTAAGAATCACACTACGATACGCTACGAGTCCATGAATTGTCATCTAAACTCTGTAGCGGGCGTTTCGGAGGATGAAATGGCTGCGGATCAGCAGGCCCGCTTGGCGGCAGAACTCGAGTACTTCGATAAGCACAAGACCGAGTGGCTTGCGCATAAGACGGGTGAATACGTAGTCATTAAGGACGGTGGCCTATTGGGTTTTTATCCCAATTTTGAGGCTGCATATCGTGCCGGGGCGACGCAATATGGATTAGAAACGGACTTCCTAGTCAAGCAGATACTCGAACACGAACCCGTATTTTTTGTTCTTTAGCCGTGCCGATTTACCGCGCACCAATTCGCAACGCCCGCGATCTTAAACTGCACGGTCCTCGCCTAAAAATCAAGGTGGGCCCTCCTATGCTCAACCTCCCAGGGAGACGCCAGACGGTGTCATTGGTAGGTGGTGTCCCCTTAACTGAAACGGATGCCCTTATAGACACTGGCGCCCAACGGACAGTCCTATCGCCGGAGGCCGTTCGGCGGATCGGGTTGTCTAAAATCAACGAAGCAGATCTTCGAGTAGTAGGTGCGATTGTTAAGGCGGACGTCTATGTAGCTTCTTTACAGTTTCCGCGCTGTGGTCTGAAGACCATTGAAGTCATCGAGGTTTCATGCTGCGAACTCCCGCACATCCTTTACCACTGCCTGCTCGGTCGAGACGTTCTGTCGCGCTGGATTTTCAATTACGACGGTCCTGCGGGTACATGGCAAATTTCGGAGAATGGAACGACACCTTGGGTGGAGCCTCCCGAGGGATTCGACCCTAGCCTCTGGGGTGAGTAGGGCCCGGTACGAATGCCGGGCCAAATTAGGTCTTGCGCGAAGCGCCCCACCCTGGACGGCCAGTCCTCAAATCCTCATCGGCATGACGATGTAGCGGTATTTGTAATCGTCCCCCTCAGCAGGCCGCAACTGCCCCGCCGATTGCGAATCCTTCAACTCCAGCCGGACTTCGCTGGTTCCCGCGGCCTTGAGAAAGTCGACCAGGTACGCGGCGTTGAAGCCGATGGTAAGCGTTTCTCCATCGTAGGGAGCTTCAATAGAATCTTCGGACTCGCCGGCTTCGGTGGAGGATGCGGAGAGTTTTACTTCGCCTTTTTCCAGCTTCAGGCGAACCGCGCGCGAACGCTCGTCGGCGAACTGGGCTACGCGCAGGATGGCGGAGTTCAGGTCGGAGTTGTTCAGCGTGATGCTCTTGCTGTTGTCTTTGGGCAGCACCGCTTCGAAGTTGGGGAACTGTCCGGTGAGCTGGCGCGAGGTAAGTAGGCGCGAACCGATGCGGAAGAAAAGGGTGGAATCGTCTTTCGCGAACTCGACGGTTTCCGCGTCAGTGGAATCGAGCAGGGACTTAAGTTCGTCCATCGCTTTCTTCGGGACCAGAGTCTTCATCTCGCCGGAGATGCCTTCGAATTTTTCCCCGCTGCGCTCGCAGTGGGCAAGGCGGTGGCCATCCGTGGCGACCATGGTGATGGACTCGGGCTTCAGCAGCATGAGAGCGCCGTTCAGCGTGTAGCGCGACTCTTCGCTCGATATGGCGAACCCGGTGCGTGCGATAAGACCGCGCAGAACCGGGCCGGGAATTGTCACCACGCCAGCGGTTGGAAATACTGGGAGGCTGGGAAAGTTCGACTTCGCCATGCCAACCATTTTTGTATTGGAGCGTCCACAGCGGATGCTGACCCAGTGATTATCCAGCAACTTGATGGTAATCTCGGCGTCGGGCAGAAGTTTTACGTAGTCATGAAGCTTGCGCGCGGGAATGGTGCAGGAGCCTTCTTTTTTAACCTTGGCGGCGCACGAAGTTCGGAGGCTGAGATCGAGGTCGGTGGCGGTGATCGACAATTTGCCCTCGGTCGCCTCGAATAAATAGTTCGACAAAATAGGAATCGTGGTCTTGCGCTCGACCACGCCCTGCGTGGCGGTCAACTCCCGCAACAACTCGACTTTGCTGACCGTGATCTCCATGGTTCCTACCGCAACGGCCGCTTCCACCGGCATATTTATCTCCCGCGTACGAGCCTCAGGGTTGAGCCTATTTCTTAACGGTGCTCTAGCGGCCCGGCTTCACCGTGCCCTACCCAAAATCTGTCCTGCGGCTGCTACTTTTAGTACTTCCCTTATATCAAATACAAAACCTATTAAACCAGTAGTAACAGTAGGCGGCTCGGAGAAGTGGAAAACTTCGGCAACCGGCCTATTGTCACCACGTTGGGGATGAGCCCCTCGTGTGAGAAATCGGTCCCGAACCTGGCGGAGACCCTACGAGAAGATTTCCGCTTTACCAGTTTCGCCTGAGCGTTGCACAGTTTCCACAACTGGTTCACAGACCGATCTAAGGAAGACTACGCCGCACCGTGCAAAACTCAAAAACTACCGCGTTTATCCGCCCAATTGCTCGGTTAATTTATTGAGCAGCCTGTTTAAATCTTTGTCGTTCTTACGGACCTCTTCAATCTTCTCGACGGAGTGCAAAACGGTGGTGTGATGCTTTCCACCGAACTGGCGTCCGATTTCGGGAAGCGAAGCTTCCGTCATCTGCTTGGCCAGATACATCGCAATCTGGCGCGGGTAGACGATGGCTCGCGAATTATCTTTGGCCTTAATTTCAACTAGACGAAGGCCAAACTGCTCCGCGACCATTTTCTGGATGGACTCGATGGTGACCTTGCGGGCCTGCGAGTCGATGAAATTTTTCAGGACCTGCTGCGCGTAGGGAAGCGTAATCTCTGCGCCGATCAGGGATGAGTGAGCGACTAGCCGAATCAGCGCGCCTTCCAGTTCGCGCACGTTGGAGCGGATATTCTGCGCCACGTAAAGTGCCACGTCAGTGGGAAGCGTTACCTTCTCCTGCTCGGCTTTCTTCTGGAGAATTGCAACTTTCGTTTCGAGATCCGGAGGCTGGATGTCGGCGATCAATCCCCACTCAAAGCGGCTGCGGAGACGGTCTTCGATCTCGGCTAACTCTTTTGGCGAGCGGTCGCTGGCGATCACGATCTGCTTCATGGTGTCGTGCAGAGCGTTGAAGGTATGGAAGAACTCTTCCTGCGTGCGCTCCTTGCCCGCAAGGAACTGAATGTCATCGACGAGCAGAACGTCGACGCCGCGGAACTTGTCGCGGAAGCTGGTCATCTTGTCGTAACGCAGCGAGTTGATCATGTCATTGGTGAACTTCTCGCTGGAGACGTAGCAGATGGCGGCCTGCGGCTGGCGGCGCTTCACTTCGTGTCCGATGGCCTGCATCAAGTGAGTCTTGCCCATACCGACTCCGCCGTAGAGGAAGAGCGGGTTGTAGGCTTTGGACGGGCGCTCGGCGACGGCCTGGCAGGCGGCGTGCGCAAACTGATTGCCGGAGCCGATGACAAACGCGTCGAAGGTGTAGCGCGGGTTCAGTTGTGCGGCGCCATCCCAATCGAAGCGGGCCTGCGAAGGGGCCGAGGCCACGGGCGGAGCCGAGAGACCGCCGTTGTGCCGCATGGGGGTCGCGGACGGGTCGTCTTCCGGCGTTACAAACTTCACGTCGTTGAACTCGAGACCAAGATTGTCGATCGCTTCCTGGATGAGGTCGGCGTACTTATCGCCGGCGTGACGGAACTCCACCGTGGGCACGCGAACAAATAAAATTCCGCCACTGGTGTGGCTGTAGCGGGTGGGCTTTAACCATGTGTCGTAAGAATGACGGTTGATCTTTTTTTCCAGCGCGTCAAGAATGCGCATCCACGGATTGGGGGAGAGAGTTGTGCTCGTCGCTGACATAATTATGAAATATCCGCCGCGGCGTCCCGGCGGCTGGCTGAGGGCGCCTGTTAAATAACGTTATTTACCGACTTGCTGATGGAACTCTTAGTGTACTGCGGAATGCGCTTCGTGTGCCGGGCGCGGTTGTCATGGTGAATGAGATTTCAAAATCGAACAGTGCCGCATGGTAGCACGAAATTTTTTTCGTCGCACAAAATAATTGCGCGGAATCTTTTCGTACGCTCATTCAGAACGCGAACCGGAGCGCGTGTCAAGTGCCTAGGATGTAACTGCAACGGGAGCGGTGCAGAACGTGTTCCGAAGAAAGTGTGGCGCACCGGAGTGCGCCACGATTGAAAACGCCAATTATTGATGTGGACCTTTATTCGCTAACCTTGCGGATACGATTATTCCCGCGATCCGCAATGTAAATGTTCGCAGCGGAATCTAATGCAACCCCAGGCGGACTATTTATCTCCGCACTGGTAGCCAGTATGCCGTCGCCGTTGTAGCCCGCGGTTCCGGTTCCTGCCACGGTGGAGATGAGGCCGGTGGAGACTGTCACTTTGCGGATGCGTTCGTTCCCGTCATCCGCGATGTAGATATTGCCCGAGCCATCCACTGCCACTCCGGCGGGGAGATAGAGTTCAGCACTCGTAGCTGCTATGCCATCGCCGTTGTAGCCCGCAGTGCCGGTTCCCGCCACCGTGGAGATGAGACCTGTGGAGACCGTCACCTTGCGGGCACGCTCATTCTCAAAATCCGCGATGTAGACGTTCCCCGCGCTATCCACGGTCACGCCGATGGGATCAGCCAGTTCGGCGCTGGTGGCCGCTATTCCGTCCCCGTTGTAACCCTCGGTACCGTTTCCGGCTACGGTGGTGATGATGCCTGTCGAAATCGTCACCTTGCGGATCCGGTTATTGAAAGAATCCGCGATGTAGAGGTTGCCGGCGGTATCCAATGCCACATCTTCGGGATAAGCGATCTCGGCGCTGGTCGCTGCTCCGCCATCTCCCGCGTAGGCGCAGGTGCCGTTCCCGGCCACCGTGGAAATGTCGCCGGTGGAAGCCGTCACTTTACGGATGCGGCAATTGTCGTGGTCCGCGATGTAAATGTCCCCGGCGCTATCGACCGCTACACCCTCGGGAGAGCCAAGTTCAGCGCTGGTAGCAAGTCCGCCGTCGCCGGAGTAGCCATCCGTACCGGTTCCCGCCACCGTGGAAATGTCGCCGGTGGATTTGGTCACCTTGCGGACCCGCTGGTTGCCGAGATCCGCGATGTAGATGTTGCCGGCGCTATCGACAGTCATATCCTCGGGAGCGCTTAGCTCGGCGCTGGTCGCCGCTCCTCCGTCCCCGGAGTAGCCTTGCGTGCCATTGCCGGCAACAGTACTGATGATCCCAGGTTCTGCGATAGTGACGCTGACCGCCGCCGAGGGTATTCCGTTAGCGACGACGACCAGCTCGCTGGCCCCAGTCCCGACCGTGGATGGTATGTCGAACTCGGTCGAAACCGTTTCGGTTCCGGTCGCGACCGCCATGGTGCTGTGGTTGTGCGTCTTGCAATAGACGATGTGCCCCGTGGCCGTGTTTGTGATCCGAACCAGAGGATAGTTGGTTGCCATCTGGGCGTCGTCGCCGTACATCGCTCCCTGAGACAATCCATTGAATTGCTTTCCCTCGATAACATTGTTCACACTCCCCGGAGCTAGAGTGCTGGCCACCGACGTGATTGAGGGTTCCCACGCGCTCTCGTAGGTTCCACTCGCGGTGTAAACCTCCGCCGTGGTTGATCCATCAGTAAACAGGATTTGCCCCGTAGGTAACCCCAGCATTCGTCCGACATAGGTCGGATCGCTAGCGGCCCTGGAGGGACCGGCCACGGCGGTCAAGGTGGTGCCGGTGAATTCGTAGAATTTACTGCCCGCGGCGTAACAGGGAGACTGGGGTCCCACGTCGATCAGCACATTGCCGTCGGGCAAGATCGCCCCTGGCCCATCCTCCACGCCGTATGAGCTGGGAATGGTTGGGCCGGCCGCCCAGGTGCCGGTCGAAGTAGTGTAGACGGCCGTGTTGCTGGTTCCTCCCACTGCGAACACCGAACCTTCCGGGCGCAGCACGGCGGGGCCGATCTCGTCGCACGAAGTATTGACCAGGTCAACCACGGTGCTGCCGGCGCTGGTCCATTTGCTGGTGCTGGGGTTGAAGACCTCGGAGTTTGTGCCATCCCATACATCGGCTACCAGCACATCCCCGTTCGGCAGCAGTTCCCAACCTTCTTCCGAGTTCTGATCGGCCTTGCCGTTGCCGGAGCCGATGATGGTCCAGGTTAACGTGGTTGCGTTTAGTTGTGCCTGGTAGGTTTGATTGGTACATTCCGAACCCGCGACGCCGCAGTTTCCGATCATGAACGTTCCGCTCGGAAGGACGACGCTTGCGGCATCTCCAATGTGAGTCCAACCGGAAGGCGGAGTAATCGAAGTCCAGGCGTTGGTGGCGGGATTGTAGATGGCGCCGAGGTTGGTCTCCTCGTCGGCGTTGTTGTTGTACTCTCCACCCACAACCACCAGCCGTCCGTCAGGCAGGACGGCCGAAGCATAGTAGAGAGGCGAGAAGCCCGAGGGCATCGTGGCCAGTGTCGTCCACGTGCCGCTGACATAGCTTCCCGCACTAGTGGGAGTCAGCCGATACCAGGTGCCAGTAGCGTAGCCGGTGGTGGCCATGCCTTGTGCCATCACGGTTCCATCGGTGAGCAACAACGCTGTACCAAGAGGGGCGGGAGGTGTGTTGGTGAGAGTTGTCCAGGTTTGTGCGCCCGCCAGCGCGGAAAAGATGGCAAGAGTTAACAACGCCAACCCAGCTGCGAGTATCCGAGGGAGTCTCATGAGGTGTTTCTCCAGAAATTGAGTTTGAGGATCTCAACCATTCTTGGAAGAGTTGAGCGCCTGCCTGAGCAAGCGAGGTCCATGAGTCTAAGTCGGGTTAAGCGATCTGTAGCTCGACGACTGGTTTTTTTACGGAATCCGGAAGACGCTCCATCCGCAACGGTTAGGAGAGCAGGCCGAGGTACTGTCTTAAACACTGTTTCAGACACTACCCAGGCCGATAGCCCTTTGCTCTGATGGCACTTGGTCATTTATACTCATCGTTTGCCCTAACACTGACGAGGGAACTAGGAGTAGCTATCTTTCATGCCCAAGCGTACATTCCAACCTAACCGGCGCAAGCGAGTCAAGAAGCATGGATTTCGCACGCGCATGAAGACCCAGGGCGGCCAGAAGGTGATATCGCGCCGCCGCGCCAAGGGGCGGAAGCGTGTATCCGTAAAGCCCGGATTTCGCGAGTAGCTTTTCTGGCACCGTTCACTTTCGAGGTTGAGACATCCGGTTTCTGGTTGCGGCCAGAGAACACCATGGCGGATGCCGCGATGTCAATCCGGCTGGATTTCAGAATGCAACCCAAGAAGGCAGCAGGATTTCCGCGCGTGGCACGGCTGTTGCGCCACGCCGATTTCGAGCGCGTTTATAAACAGGGACGCCGCCATTTTTCGGCCTCCATGACGGTTTTTTACTGGCCGCGGCCGGAGGCCAGCGGCGAGCCGGAGAAAATGCCCGCGAGCACGCCGGCGCGGTACGGACTGCGGGTGGGATTTACCGTAGGCCGCGTGCTGGGCGGGGCGGTGCAGCGCAACCGCATGAAGCGGCGATTGCGGGAGGCGGTACGCATGACGCGTCCAGTGCCGGGAGTCGCGGCGGATGTAGTGATCAATCCGAAGAAGTCATTGCTGGCCGCCGACTTTGCGGGTGTGCTGAACGAAGTGCAACGCGCCTTTGTAGTGATTGAGCAAAAATTGTCAGGGAAGGCAACGGCACGGCCGGGGGCGGCCACGCCACACGAGACATGACGCAGGGCGCCAAGTTCGTCACGCTGCAATTGCTGCGGCTGTACAAGTGGGCCATCTCGCCCATGTTTCCGCCCGCATGCCGCTACGTGCCCACCTGCTCGGAGTATGCCATGGAAGCGGTGGAGCGCTTCGGTGCGCTGCGCGGGGGGTGGATGGCGTGTGCCCGCGTGCTGCGCTGTCATCCCTTGGGGCGATCAGGTTATGACCCGGTAGTGCGAAATGAAGAGCTGCGGGCGGATGACCAGACTCTGGACGATTGTGGCGACGCGTGCGTACCAGGAATTTGAAAGAGTAATTAAACCTTGGCCGACTTTAAAAATCCTCAACAAGAGCCCGGCGCGGAGAAGCGACTGCTTCTCGTCTTTGTCTTGACGTTTGTAGTCCTCATCGTTTTCCAACCATTACTGAAGAAGTTTATGCCTCAGGCGCCGGCTGCGCCGGAGAAACAGTCTTCGCCGGTACCGGAGCAAATCGCACCAGCACCGCTGGCGACCGCATCCGTTCAGGCGGCGAATCCCGGCGCGCCGGCCGTTGCGGCAAGTAAGCAGGCTGCGTCGGAAACCGAAACTGTCATTGAAAACGACCTTTATAAAATCACCTTCACCAATCGCGGCGCGCAGGTGAAATCCTGGATTCTGAAGAAGTTCGATAACGACGCGCAGAATGGGCCGTTGGAGTTGGTCGACAACGCTGCGGCGCAGAAATATGGGTATCCGCTTTCGCTGTGGACCTACGACGAGACATTGCGCACCAAATTGAGTTCGGCGCTTTATGTGGCTTCGAACGAAGGGCAACTCACCGCGCCGGCTGAGATCACCTTTGAGTACGCCGATCCGGAAGTTGTGGTTCGGAAGAGTTTCCGCTTCGATCACACTTATGTCCTGAATGTCGAAACCTCGGTTACATACAAAGGCGCGGCAATTTTCGCGCCACCGGCGTGGCCTGCAGGATTCGGCGACCAACTGACGCCGGCTTCCTACGCCGCGGCGCGCATCGACTACCACAACGATGCTTCCAATGAGCGCACCGCCCTGGTCTTCCCCAGCTTCGTCTCGCGGCTTGCGATGAAGAGCATCAGTGGAGGAAACACGATTCGGGGTCCATTCGAGTGGGCCGGAGCGGGCGATCAATACTTTACGGCAATTTTTATTCCCGACGATCCGAACACTGCCGCCATGGTCACCGAGCGGAATTCGTTGCAAGTGGCGCGCGATCCGCAGAGACCAGAATCGAAAGAAACCACCAACGTTGAAGTGCTAGGCACGGCGGTGGGAAATCTTCGCGGTCCGACCACGGAACGTGTGTACGTGGGACCGAAGGAGCTGTCCTCGCTCGAAGCCGTGAACGTACCGACCATTCGCAATGGCGATCCCGACTTGCGCGGCACGGTGGATTTTGGATGGTGGGGGCTGATCTCGCGGCCGTTGTTCCTGTGGCTGAAGTGGACGTACAAACACATCGTTCCCAACTGGGGATGGGCGATTGTAATTCAGACTTTAATCATCACGGTGGCGCTGCTGCCGCTGCGGATCACGCAGATGAAATCGATGCTGAAGATGCAGCGCATCGCGCCGCAGATCAAATCGATTCAGGAAAAATACAAGAAGTACACTTTGCGCGACCCCCGCAAGGCGGCGATGAACGAGGAAATCAGCGCCCTCTACAAGAAGGAAGGCGTGAATCCTGCCGGTGGGTGCCTTCCGCTGCTGATCCAGTTTCCATTTCTGATCGCCTACTACCGCATGTTGGGAATCGCCCTGGACCTGCGCCATGCGCACTGGCTGTGGGTCACCGATCTCTCGGCGCGCGATCCTTATTTCATTTTGCCGATCCTGATGGTGGCCAGCATGTTTCTCATGCAGCGCATGACACCGCAAGCGGGGATGGATCCGGCGCAACAGAAAATGATGACCTGGATGATGCCGCTGATGATGGGCTTCCTGTTCTTCAATTTCGCGGCGGGCTTGAATCTGTATTATGCGGAGACTAATTTAATTTCGATGGCGCAGCAGGCCATCATGAACCGGACCAAGCTGGGACGCGAGATGCGCGAGGTGATGGAAAAGCGGGCCAGGAAGAAAGACAAATAGCCGAGAGCAGATTTTATGGACAAGATTGCTGCCGCGAATCGAATCAACGAATTCCTGAAGGCCGTGGTTACTCATGGAGGCCTTCATCTTAAATACCGCATTGTTGTCGATCCACCGGCGTTGAATGAATGGGAAAAGCCGGAAGTCTATGTCGATTTTTCGGGGCCGGATTCGGCGCTGCTGCTGGATCGTGGAGGCGAGCTTCTGCGTGCGCTTGAGTTGCTCGCCTTCGAAATCCTGCGGCTGGCTTCTGGGGAGCACGAGAAGATTTCCTTCGATTGCAAGAACCAGAGATCGCTGCGCCTGAAGGAACTGCGAATGGCCGCGAGCGTGGCCGCCGAAAAGGTCAGACAGACGGGCACGCCGTATCATTTTGCCCCGATGTCGTCGCGGGAGCGGCGCATGGTTCACCTGGCGTTGCGAGACGAAGCTGACCTGCGCACGGAGAGCGATGGCGAAGGCCGCGACCGCTGCGTGGTTCTTTATCCCGCGGATTACAAACCCTCCGGTGGCGCGCCGCGTCGCACTCTTCCCTAGCGAAACTTTTTCCCTCGGTTAGGGTCTGCATTGTCAGGAGGTCAGCATGACTCATCCTAGCTGGTGCTTCCGGCCAATCTTTCTTGTGGCTGCGGCTTCCATCGCCGTCGCCTGCAGTAGCATTCCTTCCCGACAAGCTTTATCTCTGACCGTGAGCCCCGCCAACGTTACTGCGCCAGCCGACGGCCAGGTTCAATTCACGGCTACGGCCACCTACAGCATGCCTCCAACGCCAGTCACTCCAGCTCCGGCAACGTGGGGAGTCATCGATGCGGCCGGCGCGCAGACTACTGCCGTCACCATCAGTAGCGATGGCCTGGCTCAGTGTTCGTCGGGAGCGTCGGGCGTCTTCACCGTAGGGGCTTGGATATTACAATTCTCCAAGCCTCCCGGCGCCGTGTGTAACGTGGCTACTCCGTTTGGGAATCCCTGCGGAGATTCTATTCTTACCACTACGCAATTGACCTGCCCTTAAGGGCGGTGCTGTAACATTGAAGAGATGGATTTCCGTCTCCTCTTCCTTCGCGTGTCCGTCACCACACTCCTGATCGTCGCCGCGGGCCTCGCTCAGCAGGCTGCTCCAGGGCAGGCGACTTCATCCAGTAGCTCATCCTCTGTGCAGCATGTCCGAAAAGCCGCGCCTGCTGCGGATTCCCGGCTGGATGCGGGAGCGGTAAGCAATGGCGTGTACCGAAATTTAACACTCGGATTTACATGCAGGATTCCCGCCGGATGGGTGTCTCGTACCGACGAGATGAACACGCGTGAAGACGAACGGTCTGAGAAAGAAGCGGGCAAAACTGGGCGAGTGCTGCTGGCAGCATTTTCGCGTCCTCCGGCGGCGCACGGCGAGGACGTAAATGCCTCGATCCTGATTGCGGCGGAGAGCGCGTCGTCGTATCCGGGACTGAAAGAAGCGGCACAATATTTTGGCCCGGTGACAGAAATCGCCAAAGCGCAAGGACTCGAGGTGGACGGCGAACCCTATGAATTCGAGATTGGCGCAAAGACGACGGTGCGCGGAGACTTTCAGAAAGACATTGGGACGCGCGTCATGCGGCAGTCGACGCTGGTGATTCTGGCGCGCGGCTACGCGGTGTCATTTACCTTTATTGGCGGGACTGAGGATGAAGTTGAGGAATTGATTGAGGGATTGAGTTTTGGCGCGGAAACGAAACCGCATCCGCGCTAGGTTCGTGGGGTGTCGATCTTGGCTTGCGGGAAATACTCATCGTGATGAAAGGCGTTTGGCCCGTTGCATGAGACTTAAATTGCCCGAGGGATTATTTAAGGCGTATTTGTTCGACTGCGACGGCACCATCGCCGATTCGATGCCCCTGCACTACAAGGCCTGGAAAAGGGCGCTCGCAGAATGGGACTGCGAATTCGAGGAAAAGCTTTTCTACGAGTGGGGCGGCGTGCCGGTGGCTGAGATCATCTCGACCCTGAACGAGAGAAATGAACTGAATATGCCGCTGGAGACCGTGGCGCGCCGAAAAGAAAATCTCTATTTCGAACTGCTCCCTGAGCTCAGAGCTGTTCCGGAAGTTCTGGAGCATATTGAAATCGGGCACGGCCGCATTCGATTTGCGGTCGTCTCGGGAAGCACCAGGGAATCGGTGAAAGGGTCGCTGGTTGCGCTGGAGTTGCTCGACCGTTTCGAAACGATGGTTTGTGCTGGAGACTATACGAAGAGCAAGCCCGACCCCGAAGCGTTCCTGTTAGCGGCTACGCGGCTTGGAGTGGCGCCGGAATCTTGCTTGGTATTCGAAGATACGGACATGGGCATTCAGGCGGCGAAAGCTGCGGGCATGGCTTCGGTGAAAGTTCCTCCGCCGTGGGAGAGGTAAACGTAGAGCCCCGGACGCATTCGTCCGGGATAGTGCCACGAACTTTTCCTTCGCGGGCCCTGCCGCGGCCTCGGCGGACGGCAGCCTGCCCTGAGCTTGCCGAAGGGGCGTCTGCCGCTCCACATTACTCCAGCGGCTCAGGCTCTAACGCGATGTTTTTTTCGCCGGCGGCTTTTTTCTGCGCATATTTTTTCATCCAGGCTTCCCAGCTTTTGCCCGCGGCGGTGTCGCGTCCGGTGAAGGCGAGGGCGGCGATGTCGGCGTAGGAGATGAAGACTTTTTCGTTGGCGTTTTTGGGGAAGAGACGAACGATGGAATCTTTCAGCGTAGCGGCGGTGCGGCGGTCGAAGAGGTAGCCTTCGATTTTTGATCCGTCTTTGCGGGTGATGGTGACGTCGCCGCGGTAGTCGAAGGCTTTTTCGAGGGCGACGCGGATTTCTTCGTCGCTGGCTAGTTGCGGGATCCAGCCTTCGAGATGTTCATGGGCGGTGCCGGGAGCGAGTTCGAGGGCGTCAGGATTGGCGTGGGGCACGGCTTGGGCGGATTCGTGATCGATGTGGCCGGATTCTTTGCCTGTCATGTTTTCAATCTAACTTCGAAACCTCAAAATCTTAAACACAAAGGACACAGGGGTCACAGAGGAATTCATTGTTACGCGCGGGTTTCTTGCAGAGAATCGTTTGGCGCGATCTGGACTAGCGGATGCACCGGCGCTTGTGGCTCGTCCAACAGGCGCAGAGCTTCTTTGTCGCGATAGCTTGTGAACAGCGTGGCTTTCACCGTAGCCAGGAATCCGCTGAGCGAGCTGAATGTGGCGTTTACTGCGGAGGCTTCGTAGCCGCTGTGGACCATGCAATTGGCGCAGGCCGGGTTGCCGGATTCGGTGCCGTAGTTGCTCCAGTTCGTCGTCGACAGAAGCTCGGCGAAAGTTTCGGCGTAGCCGTCTTGAAGCAGATAGCAGGGCTTCTGCCATCCGAAAATGTTGTAAGTGGGCATGCCCCAGGGGGTGCAGGGGAAGGTGCGTTTGCCCATGAGAAATTCTAGAAAGAGCGGCGAGAGATTGAAGCGCCAGTTTTTCTTGCGATTCGAAAGAATCGCGCGGAACATGCGGCGGGTGCGGGCGCGGCCGAGGAAGTGTTTCTGGTCGGGAGCTTTGTCGTAGGAGTAGCCGGGAGAGAGCATCATGCCCTCGAGGCCGAGCTCCATCATGTCGTCGAAGAAGGCGCGGACGGATTTCGGATCGGCGCCGTCGAACAGGGTTGTGTTTGTCGTGACGCGAAAGCCGCGAGCGAGGGCCTCTTTCACGGCATCGACTGCTATGTCATATCCACCCTCGCGGCACACGGCGAGGTCATGCTCTTCGCGCTGGCCATCGAGGTGGACGCTGAAAGTCAGGTACTTGCTCGGCTGGAAGAGATGTATTTTTTCTTTCAGCAGCAAAGCGTTGGTGCACAGATAAATATATTTCTTGCGCGCGACCAGGCCTTCGACGATCTCGGCGATCTGCGGGTGCATGAGCGGCTCGCCACCGGGGATGGAGACCATGGGCGCGCCGCACTCGTCTACGGCGCGAAAACATTCTTCGGGAGTTAGATCTTTCTTGAGGATGTGCGCCGGGTACTGAATCTTGCCGCATCCAGCGCAGGCCAGGTTGCAGCGAAACAGCGGCTCGAGCATGAGCACGAGCGGGTACTGCTTGCGGCCGGCAAGCTTCTGACGAAGAACATAGCTTGTCACAGTCCACATCTGTGATACGGGAACAGCCATTATGGGTCGGTAACTCCTGTCCGCTTATTTTATCAGGGTTAGAAGGTTAGATGGCCCCGAAGCGATGAGGGTGCCGAAAATCGAACGTCCTCGGTAAAGTTCCGACGTTCCACGCAGCTGATCAAGCGCGGGTGAACTGGCCTCGTGAATCCACTGTAAATACGGCATTTACCGAGGGGATTCAGCGCTAAACGAAGGTCGATAGTGGGGCTTGTTCGTGGTATAATTTGATAGTCGCTAAACGAACCTAAGTACACGAAATTTCAATCACTTGAAGTGGTTGGGAAGTGCTGTGTGAACGCGAAATTTGCGTGACAAATCGGGCGTGCTCCACGGAGTTGAATGGCCACCAAAGAGATCAATACTCCCATCGTAGAAACCAAAACAAAAAACGGAACCGTGACCCCGATTGCTGGCAACAACGGCGGAGGCAACAGCGACTATAACGCCGACTCCATCAAAGTGCTCGGCGGCATGGAAGCGGTGCGCAAGCGCCCGGCTATGTATATCGGCTCGACGGGCGATCTCGGGCTGCACCATCTTGTGTATGAAGTTGTCGACAACTCCGTGGACGAAGCGCTCGCGGGTTTCGCGACCAGGATTGAAGTCACGATTCACATCGACAACTCGATCACCGTGATTGACGACGGGCGCGGTATTCCGGTGGACGACATGGACATCGACGGAGAAAAGATTTCCGCGGCGCAGGTGGTGATGACTACGCTGCATGCCGGAGGAAAATTCGATTCGTCCACTTATAAGGTTTCCGGCGGACTGCACGGCGTGGGCGTTTCGTGCGTGAACGCGCTGAGCGAAGAACTCGATCTTGAAATCTGGCGCGACGGCGCGACTTGGGAGCAGACGTACTCGAAGGGCGAACCCACCAGCAAGATGAAGAAGGCGGGCGCGGCCAAGCGGCGCGGGACAAAGGTCCACTTCCTGCCGGACCGCAGCATCTTCACCGCGACGGAATACAACTACGACACGCTGGCGCAACGTTTGCGCGAACTCGCGTTCCTGAACAAGGGACTGCTCATCACGCTTACGGACGAGCGCTCCACCGACGCGAAGAGCGGCGAGGCCAAGCATACGGACTTCAAGTACAACGGCGGCATCGCGGAGTTTATCAAGCATTTGAATCGCGGCAAGCAGGTGCTGCACGACAAGCCGATCTACATGGAGGCCGACCGCAGCGGCGTGGCCATGGAGATAGGGCTGCAATATAACGATGGCTATTCGGAGTCGGTGTTCAGCTTTGCGAATAACATCAACACGATCGATGGCGGAACGCATCTTTCGGGCTTCCGCATGGCGCTGACGCGGACCATTAATTACGCCGGGCAGCAGATGGGCCTGTTCAAAGACGTAAAGGAAAATCTGACGGGCGACGATGTGCGCGAAGGCTTGGTCGCGGTGATCAGCGTGAAGCTGTCGCAGCCGCAGTTTGAAGGGCAGACCAAAGGCAAGCTGAATTCCGATATTGCCGGCATTGTGCAGGCCTTCATCAACGAGCGGCTGGGAGCGTTCTTCGAACAGAACGCACCGGTAGCGCGGAAGATCATCAACAAAGCAGTCGACGCGGCGCGGGCGCGCGAGGCGGCGCGCAAGGCGCGGGATTTAACGCGGCGTAAGGGCGCACTCGATTCCGGCGGTCTGCCGGGCAAGCTGGCGGATTGCTCGGAGCGCGATCCCAACCGTTGCGAGTTGTTTTTGGTTGAGGGCGAGTCCGCAGGCGGGACAGCGAAGCAGGGACGCGACCGGCGCTTCCAGGCGATTCTGCCGCTCAAGGGAAAAATTCTCAACGTAGAAAAAGCGCGGTACGACAAGATGCTGGCGCACGAGGAAATTCGCGCCATGATTACCGCCCTTGGTACTGGCATTGCCAAGGACGATTTCGATCCGACGAAAGTGCGGTACGGCAAGATCATCCTGATGACCGACGCCGACGTGGACGGATCGCACATCCGCACCCTGCTGCTAACGTTCTTTTTTCGACATATGCAAGAACTGATTAAGCGTAACAACATTTATATTGCGCAGCCGCCGTTGTATTCGATCAAGAAGGGCAAGTCGATGCAGTACATCAAGGACGACGATGCTTTCGACAAAGTGATGCTGAAACGCGCGGCGGACGGGCTGATCGTGCGCTACGGCGAGGGCGCGGCCAAACTCGAGGGCGCGAACCTGACGCGCTTTATGAGCGTGCTGAAGGAGTATCTCAACTTCTTCGACAAGGTGAACAAGCGGCTGCGCGACGAGAGTGTCACGGAGTTGTTGCCCAAGATGGATTTTTCGAAGCATGCGGATTTCGAGGGCGATAAAAAGACGCCATCGAAAAAAATCGAGAAGCTGGAAAAAGAATTGAAGCGGCTGCAGAAAGACCGCAAGTTCAAGAGTGTCGAGTCGGTTTTTGACGAAGAGCACAATTTGTGGGAAGTACGGTTCGTAAGTTCGCAGGGTTCGGAACACGTAATCAGCTGGGAGCTGGCGTCCAGTGCGGAGTTCCGGCAGTTGATTTCGAAGTTCAAACAGATTGAGCCGTACATGGAACCGCCATTTGTGGTGGAAGCAGTGACCAAGGCTGGGGCGGCGAGCGGCGTCGACGACGCTGCCGAGGAAGAAGGCGCGGATGATGCGTCAGAGTCGGATGGAAAATCCGGGAAGAAGACCGCCAAGGCTGCTCCGAAGAATCGAGCAGTGATCGAGCCAGTGGAGAAGGCTACGGCGCGCGAGTTGTTCGATTACGTGAAGAAGGAAGGCAGCCGCGGTTATGACGTGCAGCGCTATAAGGGTCTGGGAGAGATGACGGCTCCGCAGTTGTGGGAGACGACCATGGATCCGGAGCGGCGGACTTTGCTCTCGGTGAAGCTGGAAGATATCGCCGAGTGCGAGACCATCTTTACCACGCTGATGGGCGAGGATGTGGAAGCGCGGCGGAAGTTTATTGAAGAGAACGCGCTGGATGTGAAGAATTTGGATATCTAGAAAACTTCTTCGCCACGGATTTACGCGGATTTACACGGATCAAGAAAACAAGAAGGCAGCCTCCTCGGTCGTCTTTTGCATTTGTAAGTGCAAATCCGAGTGGCCTTGCGGCCCAGAAAGAAACAGAAGTGCCCGCTAGCAAGTTCCGTTGACCGACTGCCCGCACACCGTCCCGGTGATCGTACAGGCAAGAGCAGAATTTATGGTGTAGGTCGCATTGATCTGACAGCTTCCGGAGGGATTCGGCCCGTAGGAGATGCCTCCAGTTTCCGTGAAGACGATGGGAAACGTGAGAGCTGTGTTGGTGAAGTTAATTTGGCCGGCAACCGAGATGCTGGGATCGCCGTTAACGAGCAGGTTGGATACGGAGCAATTCGCCGGTGTTACCGTGAGTTGGCCGCTCAAAGCGCCACCGCCGGCATTGTTCAGAGAGCCGTCGATATCACCGGTAACGGAGATTGTCCCTCCCTGGGGGCCGCTGCAAGGGTAGTCAACCAGGGAGATGGGAAAGTTGCAGTTTTGACCGGTCGAGGTTGAGGTGCATCCGGTCGACGTCTCGGGACGAATGTCTCTTACCGCGGCCGAAAGATTCTTATGGACGCCTGCAGCCCCATCCGGATTCACAGTGTCTAGAGCCTGAGTGAGGGCCTGCACAACTTGAGTTGACACGGCCTGGGCTTGGGCTGCTGACATGTTGTTGTTCGTGGAATTGTTGCTGCTGCTGCCACATCCGACACACAGAATTGAGAGCATGGCGGCGACGACCATCCAGCAGAAATTGCTCTTTATTCGATTCTGAATCCGAAACATAGGAACCTCCTTCTACAGCGAATACGCAAATCTCTGCTCTCCTTGTGGCTCCTGACACATGGGGACGACCGCGCTGACCTGGTAATCTTCAATGCCCTCGCCGCCTTCGTAAACGAGGGGCCGCCCTTCTCCTCAGTCGTTTTGATCGAGTTCAAGCGACCCGCGCGGAACGACTACCACGATGAGGAGAATCCGATAAACCGTTTACAAGTACGTGCGGCTGATCCAGAGCGGTAAAGCTATCGATCGCGGCGGACGACCAGTGAATGTGCCGCCAAGCACGCCCTTCTACGCGTACGTAGTCTGCGATATGACCGACACGCTGGTTTCTCAGGCTAAGAACGCTAATTTTACGCGCAGCCCAATGCACTCGGCTACTACGCGCAGCTGCGGACCTACATCGAAATCGTGTCGTACGATACGCTCCTGGGCGACGCAAAAAAGCGTTACGCATTCCTCTTCGACCAGCTCGGGATTCTTTAGGGCGGCTGGTTCAGGGGCTGGCATACCCTTGCACCATCACAACTGAGGCTCCCTCACCCTTCGCGCTTTTCGAAGGGTGAGGAGCCACGAGCCTCCTTCATCAGAAACACGGAAGCCCCGGTAGTTAACCGGGGCTCGATATTGGTACCGGACACCGCCCGCGAAGCAATTCCAGAATAATCCAGCCTGCGGCGTTGTCAAGCACATTCCGTTTAATCGAGTGACATCGGAGGGCGAGGGACTCGAACCCTAGTGGCTGGTAGCCACTCGACCGCTTCGCGGGCGGTGGCCAGTACCCACTGGCAACACCCTCCAAACACCGCCTGCGAAATGGATTCTAATCCTCGCGCAGATGGCAAGCGTGTAAATACAGGAAATAAGCACGGATGGAGTTTCAATTTGGAACTTGTGACAGCCTGACCCTGTCTACTGAATCGAGCTTCCGACGTTGGAGAAGACGTTGCTGGCGTTGGAGCCGATGAGGCGGATGGTGCCTACGACGATGACCAGGATTACGGCCAGCATGACGGAATATTCGGCGACATCCTGGCCTTGTTCGTCGGACCACAGTTTATGTAGAAAATTGTTCATGATCTCCCCTGGATTTATGCCGCGCCTGTCGCCCTGCTGGAGGAATGCAGGTTGGACTGCGTCGTGCCCAAGCCCCACGGGTCGCCTTCCTGCGCGACCATTTGCAGTCCAACCTGGTATTCGGTGTTTCCCGCATTTTTTTGTCCGCCGAGCAACTTCGTCCACATCACGGTAAACTCGATGCGCCGCTTGCGAAAGAGCACAACGAGGGTGTCCAGCGCCTTCAGTTCATGGCGGATCGCACCCAGGCGCGCTCCGGTTGGAGTGAGGTCGAGCGTGTGCGCCAGCGCTTCGAACATTGCGCCGGAAGCTTCCTTGCCACGCACTCGCACCGGCAAAACGCCCGGAGTTCGCGTCTGACTGCGCCTGCTTATTTTTTGCTGAAGTAATCGCATAGGACGTCTGGAAACAGTGTGCGATAAAAGTGCGCAGACGGGAATGGCTCCGATGTGGGAGGCACGGATGGGGGATGCACGAAAGTAACTAGGCGGCGTTGGCGTGTGGCAAGACGAATGGGATCAGGCGCGCGCAGTTAATGCGTGGCTTCGTTGGCTTCGGAGGATGCTTGGACGAAAGCCGAGTGCATGGCATTCAGCAGCGGCTGGCTGGTTCCGTTGTAGTCCTGGGAAAGTTCCCACATGAAGACGCCGCCGAGGTGGCGCTTGCCGAGCGCGTAGCTTACTTTCTCGGAGGTCGAAGTGGGATTGTCGTAGGTGATGAAGCCGAACATGGGCGCGTTGGGATCGAGCAGATAAGGGGCGTCGGCGAGGTCGTCCCAATTCTCGGACCAGTCACCTGTCTTAAGAAGCTGCTCGACTTGTGAGTAGGTGACGGTGGGCGCGCCCTGATTGCCGCAGAGATTCTGGTTCGCGCAGAAGGACCATAGTCCGTAGACGTCGAAAGCGTAGCCGTAGAAGGCGGTGCCGAGATTGATCTGATCGGCGGGCACGGCGTAGGTGGTGAGGTATTCGCCGGCGGAGGTGTCGAGGCTGCCTTCCTGTCCGGGATCGAGCGGGCTGAGATAGAGCGGGGAGTTGTGGCCGGAGTGGTTGGTCCATGCGCCGTGGAAGTCGTAGGTCATGACGTTGTAGAAATCGAGCAGCGGAGTCATGCCGGGAAAATCGTATACGCCGTAACCGCCGGGGCTGGACGAAACGGCCGCGGAAATAAGGTATTGGCCCTTGGGCAGGAGAGCGCGAACGGCGGCGATGAGCTGGGTGAAGTTATCGGCTTGGGACTGGCTGTAGGGGACTTCGTAATCGAAGTCGACGCCGTCGTATCCGTTGGCGATGGCGAAGTTGGCGATGTTTTGCGCGAAGGTGGCGCGGGCGGTGGGGTCGGCGTCGATGACGACGAAGAGGTAGGCGGAGCCGCTGATGCAGATTTCGACTTTGACTCCGGCGGCGTGGGCGCGGGAGATGAGGTTGGGTTCGAGGAAATCGGCGGGCACAGCGAGCGAGCCGTCGGCTTTGTTGGACGGCCCGATGTTCGAGTGCACGATGTGGGTGAGGCTTTGATAGGGGATGGTGGAAGCGGTGTAGGGCGGGACGTTCCACTTGTCCCAATAGCCGTAGTAGGCGAGCAGGCGTGGGGTTTGCGCGTGGAGGGCGGGGGCGAGAGTGAGGGCTAGGAGCAGGGCGGCGAGGGAAGGCTTTAGGGTTCGGGTCATAGGGGAGATCCTTTGGAGTGTAAGTTTAGGATGCGGGGGAGGGCGGGTCAAGGGTGTTAGGTGGCCGGTGCATCGGATCATGAGGTTACGTGGAGGTGAGTGCTGGATTGGATCGGCTGGAAGGGGAGGGGGGTCTAGCTATTCCGGGAACAACGAACCGGTTCTCGGGAATGGCTTTGAAAAGTCCATCCCGGTGATGCCGAAATGTTCCTTGCGTTTCAGCATCTTCTCATCGGTTGCGTAAAAGGTGCGGCAACCGAGCTCCAGTGCCGTTGCAATGTGAAAGCAGTCCCACTTCCGCCGTTTGTTATCTTCGCGTTCCTTCAGAGGCGTTCGGTCGATGAGTTGTGCTTCAAACTTAGCCGCGCTGAGCGCCATTTCCTTTGTTAGACCGTGAATCCTAGCGAGTTTGCTGACCTTGCTATAGTTGTCAGTCGGACGTGCTCCCTTTCGGAAGGCACGGACGGAAACTTCTTGAATCGTGATGATCGATGTGTAGATTTTGGTCTTGTCCCGTGTTAGCTCTTGGAGCAACTGTTTGATGGACGGACCGCTGCTTTCGCCCATGAAGATCGACAGAAAAACGCTGCTGTCAAAGTAGACGGGGGCTGGCATTTCAATCCTCTCCCCGCATTTCTTTCAGCGCCTTTTGGAAATCGTCGCCGTAGATGTCGCGGTCGCGGCCGAAGAGTTCCTCGAAAGCCTTTTCATAGTCGCGCTCTTCATCCGAAGTGATATCAGTGGCGATGAGCTTCGGAGCTCTGATCCGATAGTATTTTGCCGTTCCCGTGACAGCAACCTGCTTACGGAATAACCCGGTCGCCTTCTCTGTGCTGTCTGCCTTGAAATGAATGCGCCATTTCTCGCCGTTTTCCCGGCACAATTCTCCCCAGAACCCTTTTTCGTTGTCCTCGTCCGAATCAGTGTCCCTCAACTCGAAGAGCTTGCCGTAAATAGTTGTGCCTTCCATTTCAAAAACGGGAGCTTGCAGAGACCAAGCAGTCGCCGCTGCCGATGCATTGAATGTGGCCTCCAGTGGCTTCTTCTCTCCTGGTTTCGTCAGGACGAGGTGCAGCTCGGTCTTGTCTCGTTCCCTGATTTTATTTATGCGATTGAGGCGACGCACCACGCTGCGTTCGGCGTCGCTCGCGAGGACTGATTTCTTATTGGAAAGGGAATTAATCACGTCCACGACCCGCTTCGCGGCGAGTACGCCCGTGTCGACATTGCTCGTGATCGCGACTTGGGCCTCGATACTTCCGCGCTTAAAGATAACCCCTTGTGGACCGGCGAGCAGTTGCAGTCCAAACTCCCCGATCGGATTTTCTATTCCGAGATCATGTTCGATGTCGCGGCCCATATCTGCAATCATCTGGCGCACTTCCTCGAGGACCGTGATGACATCAGCGAACGGCAGCCTGTGTAGATCTGCCAAGCCCTTTTGCAGCTTTATCGTAAATATCGGAGAGTCGATAGTTGGGATCTTCTTTTGCACGGCGGCCTCCTATGATACACTTCGGCTAGGCCGTCCGATAACGCGGACAGAGTTATGGCCACAATCTTCACGACAGGACGTAGAGCCCGCTGGCAGGCGGGCTTTACGTTTTTGCTGAGAATGTCTGACGTGATCGTACACCCGTAGAATCCCTCACTTCAATGCCACTGGATATGCCTCGAACCACGTGCTGGCTCACTTGGCCCCGGAGCTATAGCCCACTAGTGTATAAAAGATAAAGTTATGTCGCAGGCAGCGCCAGCTATAACGCGGAGCCCCGCGGATGTGGTCCGGATGACGCCGGTTTCGCAGGCGGCCAACGGCGTGTGCTACGCCGTGGCGGGCGAGACATCCATGAGCTCGTTTGACTTGGAGCGGATGATTGCGGCGGTGCCGACCAAGGCGGCGGGGGCGCTGAAGCGCAAGGCTTATTATTTTGTGCCGCTCGCGGTGACGCAGGGAGAAGAGATTCTGATTGCGGACCGCTACGATGTGGCGCTCAGCGACAATGCGGTGTGCCATCGCAATTTTACTTTGGGCGATTCGCAGTGCGTGTTTATTTCCACGCGGCTGATGGACGACAAGTTTTCGGTGGCGTTCGAGTTTTATATCAATGTGGGGCACGCGCTGGTGGAAGCGGCGGGAGTTTCCGAAGAGTTCAGCGAGTTGGCGTGGAAGCAGGTGGAGGCGGGGACGCGGGGAGAGACTTCTCTGGATGCATGGGAGGCGCGCAAGCTGGCGGTGGCGGGCGGCGCTGAGGCGGAGCGGTTTAAGAACGAATATTTCGAAGCGACGTTTTCCGACACGATTTCGATTTATTTGCTTTCGCTGTTTTTAGACGTGGATTACTACGATTTGCGGGAGCGGGATTATCCGCTGCTGGCGCCTTCGGCGCTGGCGGAGCGACTGCGGAAAGTGGCGGAGCTGTTTCCGGCTAATTCGGGGTATGAGTTTGCGGTGTTTTATAAGCGGCGGGGGTAAGAAGCTTTTGGCACGGATCTACACGGATTCAGCTTCTGCGAAGAATCTGCGGACATAAATTCCTTCCAGATGGGCAGCTAAAAGCCGCGATTCCTTATATGGTGGATGGATGGCGTGGCTGAGGCCGCGCCCTTTCAAAGCAAGGATTGATTTAAAGCAAATATCCTGACCGTTTAGTTATTTCCCGATCACAAAATTGATCGAGCTGGGCTGGTTGGCGTTGACCGTGACTGATTTTTCCCAGGTCTTCGGCTCGGTGAAGATGGGGCGCTGCACGCTGCGTTCGGTAAGGACATCGTAGGCTTGCTCTTTGCCGGCGAGTCCCCAGCCTTCATGCCAGGCGACGATTTGATAGGTTCCTGGAGGGACACTGGTGAATTCGAAGCGTCCGCTCTCGTCGGTGACGGCATAGTAAGGATGTTGAACCACCATCATTTCGGCGTTCATCCAGACGTGACCGCCGTTGCAGCGCAGGTTGACGAGGCCGGGCTGTGCCATGGTGCGGGCGCTGATCTGGTTGGTGAAGGGGAACGGCAGATTGTAGCTGGCGGCGCCGTCCATGTGGATGGTGTGCAGGGTGGCGTCGGAGCTTTGCATCTTGAGCTCGGCATTCTGCGGCACGAGAAGAATGTGCGGGATGTAGCGGCAGTGCTTCTGGTCGAGGTGACGGCGCTGCGCGGGCAGGTCGATGGCTTTGCCGGCGGAGATGTTCTTGAGATAGACGACGGTGTTGGCAACGCCGCCTTCCGGGCCGACGATCAGGCGTTCGAGGCTGACGTTTTTCTTGCCGTCGGGATCGCAGATTTGGGGATCTTTGGTGACTGGGAAATCCAGTTGATGCGGGGCTGGGCCGGACCATTTGACGGTGCCGGAGATGGAGCCGCCATCGGCGACCGAGATGACTTTGTAATCGCCCTGAGCTGCGGCAAAGTTTGTGAGAACGAGGGGGAAAAACAGCAAAAGACAGCGCACAGTCAAACTCCGCATAACAAGAACCCCTGAGTAGCCCACCGCCCGTTCCACCGCGGCCTTCTTGGAGTCGTCGTGGAACGCGGGCTGAGATTTTCGGTCGAACTTACCTTTCGACTTGCTGGTCGCGGGCAATAACTTGCACTGGCTTGCGAGACAGTGCGCAACGGGCGCCGAGACGGACTCTCGTTGGTCTTGCCCTTATCCCAACGGGAGGACCGCGGTTTAGGCGGTTCGTGTGATTGGGATCACAGAATTAAGATGCGCTTATGTGCTTGCGGTGTCGAGATTACCAAAGAGGCGTCACTGGCGGGCTGCATCCATTTTGAGTTTTCCCGGCACCGAATAGGAGGCAGACTGCCGTGCGATGCTGAATGGCTTACAATCATCTGCCCATGACAGTCACGGTTCGATCATTCGCGAAGATTAATCTTGGGTTGCGCATTGGCGCGGCGCGGGAGGATGGGTTTCATGAATTGCTGACGGTCTATCAGACGATTGGGCTACACGATCTGATTCACGTGAGTTTGGGTGGTGGGAGCGGGATTGAGATTTGTTGCAACGACCCGAGAGTTCCGCCGAACAAGTCGAATACTTGTTATCGCATCGTCGAGAGAGCGATGCGAGTCTTGAAGGGCAAAGGGCGGGTTGTCATTGAGATTGAGAAGAGGCTGCCGGTGCAGGGCGGGATGGGCGGGGCTTCCTCGAACGCGGTCGCGGCGCTGTTAGGGCTAGAGCGTGTGCTTAAACAAAGTTTGCCGGCGGAAGAGCGGTTGCGGATTGCAGCGGAGGTGGGATCGGACCTGCCCTTGTTTTTGATCGGAGGGACCGTGCTGGGGGTGGGGCGCGGAGAGAAGGTGTATCCGCTGGTGGATTTGCCGGCGATGGCGTGTGTGGTGGTGACGCCGGAGGTGGGGGTGTCGACTCCGAAGGCGTTTGCGGAGTGGGATCGGATTCAAGGGGCGACGGCTGCCGGGAAGGTGGATAGAGGAGCCGGGCTTCGCCCGGCAAGTCTGGGTCAAAGACCCGGACCCACACAAGCCAGATCAGCCAAATTGACGGTCTCGGGGACATCCGATAGAATGAGTGAGCTTGGCCGAGGGCTTTCGGCGTGGCTGAGCGAGAGTTACTCCGGTGCTCCTTTTAGAAGGGGCCGGGCCGAGAATCCGCTTCTCGAGCTTGTCCGGGCCGGGATCAAGAACGACTTTGAAGAAGTCGTCTTTCCTGAGTATCCCGAGCTGAGTGAAGGAAAATGTGCGCTGGCGTGCGCGGGCGCGAAGTATGCGTCGCTGTCGGGCTCCGGGTCAACGTTGTATGGGCTGTTCGCCTCGAAAGAGGCGGCGCGCGCGGCGGTGACGAAGTTGCGCAGGCAGGGTTGGGCGGCGCGGGCGACGATGACGTTGACGCGAAGGGCGTACTGGCGCGGGATTTTCGCGGGGTAGTCCGGTTGGGGAGCACACGGGTTCAGGTGGACGGGTAGTTCGGTGGTGGGGGTGCTCGGCTTCGCCTTCGCTTGGACGGCCGAAGGCGGTCGTCGCTACATGGGTTGGGTCCAGAATTTTTGATTGTTGATTTTTGATTGTTGGTTGACAATGTAAGGTGCTGGTTGACGCAATCAGCAATCCACCATCAAAAATCAACAATGGCTTTACTGGGCCGTCGACTAATGGTAGGTCAAGTGCCTTTGGAGCACTTTGTCTAGGTTCGAATCCTAGCGGCCCAGCCAAGAAACAGCTTTTGGCAATTAGCTTTTAGCTCTTAGCTGGAATCCTTAAGGGCAGAAGCGGCTTGGCTAAGAGCTGACAGCTAAAGGCTAAGAGCTAACTATGGCCACTTTGGTGACGCCGACGGACGCGGAAAAGACGGAGAAAGCCGAAAAGCAAGCTCCCCCCATGCCCGAGGAGAAGTCGGAACGCAAGCCGCGGACGCGGGTGGACGAGAAGTTCAAGATTTTCAGCGGCACGGCGAACGAACCGCTGGCGGAGGAAGTTTGCAACTTTCTCGGCATGCCGCGCGGCCAGGCGATGGTGAAGCGTTTCGCGGATGGCGAGGTCTACGTTCAGATTCAGGAGAACGTGCGCGGCTGCGATGTATTTGTGATGCAGCCGACTTGCCGGCCGGTGGATGAAAACCTGATGGAGTTGTTGCTGATGATCGACGCGTTCAAGCGGGCGTCAGCGCGGCGGATTACGGCGGTGATGCCTTACTTCGGGTACGCGCGCCAGGATCGCAAGGATAAGCCGCGGGTGCCAATTTCGGCGAAGCTGGTGGCCGATTTGCTGACCACGGCGGGCGCCCACCGGGCGCTGATCGTCGATCCGCACACGCCGCAGATACAGGGTTTTTTTAACATCCCGGTGGATCACTTGTTTGCCTCGCCGGTACTGGTGGATCATTTCAAGAAGCTGGCTCTGCCGAATTTGACAGTGGTTTCGCCGGACGCGGGCGGCGTGGAGCGGGCGCGATTTTTTGCCAAGAAGGTGGATGCGGCCCTGGCGATCGTCGATAAACGCCGCGTGGAAATGAACGTGGCGGAAGTGATGCACGTAATCGGCGACGTCAAAGGGCGGTCTTGCCTGATCATTGACGATTTGATCGATACGGCGGGGACGACGGTGAAGACGGCCGCGGCGCTGATCCAGAATGGAGCGACCTCGGTGTATGCCTGCGCTTCGCACGCCGTGTTGTCGAATCCGGCGGTGGAAAATATTCACAGCTCCGCCATTGAGCACGTGGTGATCACGAATACGATCCCGCTGACCGCGGAAGCGCAGAGCGAGTCCAAGATTATGGTGCTTTCCATCGCGGGATTGATTGGACGGGCGATTCAGTCGATTCACGAAGAGACTTCAGTCAGCAAATTATTCATGTAAGGCAGGGAATTGAAATTATGGCGACTACATTGGAACAGAATGTTTTGGAAGCGAATCCGCGGGAAGCGGGAACCAAGAATCATGCGCGGCGGGTGCGCCGCGAGGGCAAGATTCCAGCGGTAGTGTATGGCGCGGGCAAGGACGCGGTGCCGGTGAGCGTGGATCCGCGGCATGTGCTGCGCATTCTGCGGTCGGAGAGCGGGCACAACACGATTTTCGATTTGGCGGTGGTTCATCCGGCCGGCAATGGCGGCGGGAATAGCAAGGCTGAGACGGCCAAAGCCATGATCGTGGATTGGCAATATGAGCCGATCAAGGGCCATTTGCTGCACATCGACCTGAAGCGCATCGCGATGGACAAGGCGTTGCGCGTCAGCGTCCCGATCATGCTGCAGGGCACGGCCGAAGGCGTGAAAACCGAAGGCGGGATTCTGGAACAGATGCTCCGCGAAGTGGAGATCGAGTGCTTGCCGGGCGATATCCCGGGGCATATCGATGTCGACATCAGCCATCTGACTTTCGGCAAAGTGTTGCGCGTATCGGATTTGCCGCATAACGAGAAACTGAAGTTCCTGACGGACGCGAACCAGCCGGTAGCGCACGTGACCAGCGTGAAGGAAGAAGTTGTGGCTGCGCCGGAAGCGGTAGCGGCGGAAGCGGGAGCTGTGCCGGCCGAACCCGAGGTCATCAAGAAGGGCAAGGTGGAGACCGACGAAGAGGGCGAGGCTGCCGAGAAGCCGGAGAAGAAGGGCGAGAAGAAGGAGAAGAAATAAGGAAGCGAGCCAAGTGCGCCCTTCGGTCGCTTGCGCTCTCTCAGGGCAGGCTCCGTGGATTCGCGCGGCTCGCCCAGATTCCTCGCTGCGCAAAAAGCGCTTGCTCGGAATGACAACTGCATTGTCGAGCGCGAGGGAATGGATACTGCGTGAAACTGATTGTCGGGCTGGGCAATCCTGGAATCGAGTATCAGTTTTCGCCGCATAACGCCGGGTTTCTGGCGGTGGATCGGATCGCGGGCAACCTGGGCGTTGAGGTTAGGAACCGGCAATGCCGGGCACTGACGGCGAGGGTGGTGATTGGCGGCGAGACGGTGCTGCTGGTCAAGCCTGAGACGTACATGAACTTGAGCGGCATCTCGGTTCGCGGGTTGGTGGATGAGTACGAGGCCAAGCCGGAAGCGGACTTGATTGTGATTCAGGACGAGCTGGATTTTCCGCTGGGCACGCTGCGGATTCATACGCGGCGGAGTTCGGCGGGGCACAACGGGATCGAGTCGATTATCGGAGCGCTGGGCACGCAGGATTTCTTGCGGATTCGGATTGGAGTGGCTCCGGAGCACAAGGTGGAAGATGGCCAGCGGTATTTGCTGGCGCCGCTGCGCAAGGCGGATCTGGCGGTGATTGACGGCGTACTCGATACCGCCGAAGAAGCGGTGAAAGCGATTTTGAAGGAAGGTCCGGCGGCGGCGATGAATCGCTTCAACCGGAAAGAAGAGTGATCAGGGAAGCGAGCCAAACGCGCTAGTATTGCGTCGCCAAGAACGCGACGCATCGCGCGGCTCGCCCAGATCCTTCGGCGGGCAAAAGCGCCCGCCTCAGGATGACAATTTCAGGTTTGGCAAAGATTTGGAGAGCAAATGAATCGTACTTATGAGTTGATGTTCATCGTCCGGCCGGATATGGCGGATGAAGATCTGGACAAACTGGTGGCGCATCTGGAGACCACCGTGACTTCGGCTGCGGGAACGGTGAAGAACATAGACCGCATGGGCAAGCGACGGCTGGCCTATATGGTGCGCAAATTCCGCGAAGGTATTTACATTTTGATGACGATCGAGGGCACGGGCACGGTGATCCACGAACTGGAGCGGCGACTGCGCGTGACGGAGCAGGTGATTAAGTTCCTGACGGTGCGCATCGACGAGGAGCAGAAGCGGCTGGATAAGATCAAGGCGCTGCGCGACTCGAAGAAGAAGGTGAGCGCGCAGCCCGCGGCGGTGGTCGAGGAAGCGCCCGCTGTGGCCGAGACTCCGGCCGCGGATGTGCCGGCGGCGATATAGGAACAGTGGTCAGTGATTCGTTCTTATAGCGCAGCGAGATGAAATGATTTGACTGGCCACTGGTCACTGACCACCGGCCACTGATTTACAAGGAGCGTTATGACTGACGAGACAAAAGCACCAGCTTCAACGGAGAGGCCGTCGCGGCCTTACGGGGAGCGATCGGGCGGCGGAGACCGTCCGCGATTTGGCGGAGGCGGCGGGGGTGGGAGATCCGGGCCCGGCGGTCCGCCGCGGGAAGGTGGACGGAAGTTTTTCCGGCGCAAGAAAGTTTGCAAGTTCTGCACCGAAAAGATCGCGGACATCAACTATAAAGATTACCGGCTGCTCGGACAGTTCGTGGCGGAGAGCGGCAAGATCGTGCCCCGGCGTTTGACGGGCGTTTGCTCGCCGCATCAACACCGGCTGGCAACGGCCATCAAGCAGGCGCGCAACATCGCGCTGCTGCCGTTTGCGGGACGGGCATCGTAGAGACGCTACAAAAAGCCTGTCATTCCGAGCGCGCCGAGGAACCTTAGGTTTTGCTGACAGCAAGAAAAACCAAGGTGCCTCGCTACGCTCGGGATGACAGCTGAAAAAGATGACAACTGAAGAAATCGGAGTCATACCATGGAAGTGATTCTCAAAGAAGATGTCAACAAATTGGGCGCGCGCGGCGACGTGGTGAAGGTTGCCGAGGGATACGGGCGCAATTTTCTGTTGCCGCGCAAGCTGGCCATCGAGGCCACGGCCGGCAACAAAGCCGTCATCGTGCAGATGAAGGCCGCTTCGGTGCGCAAGTCGGCCAAGGAAAAGACGCAGGCCGAAGAACTGGCCAAGCAGTTTGACGGGCTATCGGTTTCGTTCCAGAAGAGGGCGGGCGAGCACGACCAGTTGTTTGGCTCGGTCACTTCCAGCGATATTGCCGACGCAATCGCGAAAAAAGGAGTCAACCTGGATCGGAGGCAGATCCAGCTGCACGAGCCGCTGAAGACCTTGGGCGAGTTCACCGTGCCGGTGAAGCTGCACAAGGAAGTGACCGCGCATTTAAAGGTCGTCATCGAGAAGGAAGCGGTCGCGGAGTAGGGACGTGCGGCTGGCGCTGGTTCGCGTTCCAGCCGCTGAATTTCCTGCTGCCGCATGTTGCCTTGCGTGGTCCGGCCACCGATCGTCTATCGTGCTTCCCTTTTATTTCCAGGAGAACGCTGTTGATCACACCCCTCTATCTTTTGGCGGACAGCCAGCTGCTTTTTTCCCGGGCTGACGATAACGCTTTGACCAGCGGGATTCGGGCGCATCTGCCCTCCAGCGATCCCAAGGCGGCGTACATCGGAGCGTCCAACCACGACCGCACGGAGTTTTATGGTTTGTTCGTGGCCGCTATGCAATCGATGGGAGTATCCAATTGCCGCATGGTGCCGAGCGAACCGGCCGGCGAAGATAAGGGTTTTCTTCAGGAGGCCAACCTGGTCTTGCTTGCCGGAGGCGATGTGGAGCATGGCTGGCGTGTGTTCGAACGGAACGGGATGAAGGACCTGATTTTAAAAAAGCGGTACGACGGCAGCGTCCTGGTTGGCGTTTCGGCGGGAGCGGTTCAGCTGGGACTGGGTGCGCTTACGGATGCGGCGCAGCCGAAAAAGCTGGATACGTTCGGCTTTGCGCCGTTCTACGTAGGCGCACACGAAGAGAAGGACGAATGGTGGAACCTGCGCGCGCTGGTGAACCTTTCTCTGCCCGGTATGCGAGGGGTGGGAATTCCGATGGGCGGAGGCGCAATTTACTCGCCCGACGGAACGCTAGAGCCGGTTCGCAGGTCTCTCACTGAGCTGGTGAAAGAAGATGAGCGGGTGGTGGAACGTCTGCTGTTACCACCGGAGGCATACGGGGATGTATCCAATTCTGCGAACGGCTAGAGGTTGGGCGGCGATTTGAGTTCCTTCCGCGCTGACGGTTTCAGTTCGACGGCATAACTATCCACGCAGCCGCCCGCGCTTGACGAGATCTGCCCTTACTTTTTCCAGGGGGATTCCCGGCTCTTTGCGGCGAGATTCCGAAACCAGGCCGTCCCAGAAATCTTGGAGCCGGGCTCCGTGCTTTTTCAGGTCGATGAGAACTGCGACCTTGCGGCCTTTACCATCGGTTACGAATTGGACTCCAGTCATGGGGTTATTCTCCCACAGGCGCCAGCTTGGTGGCGAAGTTAAAAGCTAATCTACGGCCGCACGCGGAAGGCGACATTGCTCGATAGCGTGCCTGTCGGCGTGTTTACGGTTATCGTGCCGGTAGTAGCGCCTGCAGGGACGGTTGTCTGGATTGCGGAGTTGGAGGCTGTGAATGTTGCCGCGGTGCCGTTAAATCCGACTGCTGTTGTGCCGGCTAGATTCGTCCCTAGGATAATGACCTTCGCCCCCACTTTGCCGGAGGTGGGGCGCGTCTGCACGAACGGGCCGAGGCCTGTTGCGAGGCTAAAGACTGTTCCACATCCGGTCTCACAGGAATCGTTAGCGCCGTATAGCGTCGTGCCGTAGAAAGTTCCGTTGGTATCCTGCAACAGTCCAGCGTAGGGGTTCGATCCATCTGTCCCCGTGAAACTGTGGAGGTTTTTCAGTTCTCCCGCTGAACTGATCTCTATGATGCCCTCGTCACCGTTTAGGACGGTTCCATAAAAATTTCCATCCGTGCCAAGCACTAGAGGTGACACGGGATTCCCTCCGACGGCACCGAAGTTATAAAGAGTGGTCAGCTTTCCCTGGCCGGTGAGTTCAAAAACCGTTCCAACACCGATGGACCCGCCCTGACTTGTGGTGCTATAGAAACTCCCATTGGCGCCTAGGATCAGCGCTGCCTCGGGCCAAGAGCCGTCCGAGCAATTTGTCTGGGAGCAGAAGTTGTAGAGAATGCTCTCCTCTCCCGTTGGGCTCATTTTGAAAACTGTTCCGTTATCGTATGTTCCGCCGAGGAACGTTGTCCCATACAGCGTTCCGTTGTCGTCCTGCAATAGTGATCCGATAGGACCGTAGCCGTCGGGACTTCCCAAAAAGCTATGCAGGGTTGTCAGCTTGCCCGTTGGGGTCATTTCAAAAACCGTTCCATAGCCGTATGCTCCGCCGCCAGAGTTCGTCCCGTAGAAGTTTCCGTTGATGCCTTGCACAAGGGCGACTACAGGGCCACCGCCATCAGCGCACAATGCTTCGGCGCAAAAACTGTATAGGACGGTAAAGACACCGCCGGCGGTAATCTTGAAGAATGTGCCGTCACCAAATGCACCTCCTTGCCAGGTTGTTCCGTAGAAACCCCCATCCATGCCTTGAACCAGCCCAGCTCTGGGAATCGCGCCGTCAGAACCGATGAAACTGTGCAGCGTAGTCAGCGTTCCTCCTGTAGTCACTTTGAACACCGTCCCAGAGCCACGAGTTCCGCCCGATCCGGTCGTCCCATAAAGATTTCCATCTGTGCCCTGCACCACGCCACCGTAAGAGTTCCCGCCGTTCGCTCCGTCGAAGCTTACTAGCGTCTCGAAGGTTTGGGCGGGCGAGGGTATTGACGTGGCCAAGCAGAGCAGCATAGCAGCGGCGGTTTTCAGAGCGCTCCATCTACTTATTAACGCTATTCTCCGCCCCAACGTCGGCAGGCAGAGTGACAACTCAAGGCTTGTCTGATCGATCATGGTAATTCTCCGGCTGTCGGGATGAATAAATGGGACGAGGTGCTGGGGCCAAAAGGAGGCCTTAATCCTCGCACACCGCGCGGGGGAGTGGCTGCGGCGGTCGTCAGAAGCCTACCTCGAATCGGTCGGGCGGTCAAAGAAATTATCGTTCGGAACAGGTCCAGAAGAGCAGTCTAGCTTCGCTCGACTGACAGCCGGGGGCGGCTATCCCCACATTTGCCTCTCGATAGCCTGTTGGGTGCTGTTCTGTTGCTAACCCATTACGAAAGAATCACCTAGCCACCATAAATCCCTCCGGCAGCCTATAATTCCTGCTCACGGTTCCACTGACACCCCGTCTATTCCTATGCAGCCCGGGAACGGCATTGATCCGGGCCACTAAGGATAAGACGAACATGCCGGCCGAGGTTTTGGCGGTTACACTTGCGGGTGGTACACGGGCCCACTCGAGAACAGAGCGCGAGAGAGTGGAGAAAGTCAGCGGGAGTCTGGACCTCACGCGGGGCCGCATGGCTGGGCAAGAACGCCGCATAGACGATACGATCCTCATCCGCGAGGCGCAACGCGGCAACCGCGGCGCTTTCGAGGAACTGGTGCGCCACTACGACCAGGCGGTGTTGCGCCTGGCGCTGCACCTGACCGGCACCGAGCACGACGCGCAGGATGTGTATCAGGACGCCTTCCTCAAGGCTTATAAGAACATTGGAAGTTTTCGTTTCGAGTGTTCGTTCTATACCTGGATTTACCGCATCGTGACCAATCTTTGCCTGGATCATTTGCGCAAGAAAACGGTGCGTAAAGAAGATGCGCCGGTGGCGAAGGATGGCAACGGTGGCGAGTACGACCTGCTCGATCAGGTGCCGGATGTGCGGGCGGGGGCGAATCCGGAGCGGGATTTGATGCGGCGGCAGTTGGGGGCGCGGATTTCTGGAGCGCTGGAGAAATTGACTCCGCGGGAGCGCATGGTTTTTGAGTTGAAGCATTATCACGGATTGAAGCTGAGGACCGTGGGCGAGATTTTGCATACGACGGAAGAGACTGCGAAGAATACTTTGTTCCGGGCTACGCAGAAGTTGCGGGGGCAGTTGGCGGATATGCGGTAGGGGAAGTCCCACCCTAGCCGCAAAGAACGCGGCTAGGATGGGGCACCCGCAGTTGATGAGGATACGAATATGAAGTGCGAATGGGTTCGACAAAATATTACGCTGCAGGTTTATGGCGAGCTGGCGGATGACGCGCGTCATGAACTGGAGCAGCATGTGGAGCGCTGCGCCGATTGCGCGGCGGAGCTGAGGGCCGAGCAGGAATTTCATAATCTTCTTTCGCTGCGCGAAACCCCGGAGCCCACGGCCAATCTGCTGGCGGCGTCGCGGATGAAATTGCAGGAGGCGCTGGAAACGGCCGAGCAGGGCGGATTCTGGCGTCGGCTGGCTTTCGATCCGGCGAACTGGCTGCGGCAGGTAAAGTTCTCTCCTGCGCTGGCGTCGGCGATTTTGATCCTTGGCTTCGCAGGGGGATTAGGCACTGCGTACAAGGTTGCGCCGCGTCCGGCCTCGAACTCCGCTGCAGTTGCGGCTTCCGCGCCTGCCGAAGCTGCCATCACCGGGATTCAGTCCATCACACAGCAGCCGGGCAATCAGATCGACATAAAATACAACACGGTTTCTACGCTGGAGACGCAGGGATCGCTGAACGATCAACGCATTCAGCAACTGCTGCTGTTTGCGGCGCGCAATAACTACAATTCGGGCGTGCGCATGGATTCGGTGGATCTGCTGACGCAGAAGCCGGATGTTTCGCAGGTGCGCGATGCGCTGATCTATGCGCTGCGCTATGACACGAATCCGGGCGTGCGGCTGAAGGCGCTGGATGGGCTGGGCGGCTTTGTGAAGGACGATGTGCGCGTGCGCGATGCGGTGCTGGAAGCGCTGGTGAACGATTCGAACCCGGGCGTGCGGACCGAAGCGATGCGGCTGATCGAGCCGGCGAAGGCCGACGGCAGCGTGCGCGGCGTGCTGATGACGCTGGCGGCGAAGGATCAGAGCCAGTACATCAAGTCGCAGGCGCGGACGATGCTGGCGCAGTTGCCGGAGATCGATTAAGGAAGCGAGCTAGACGCGCGATTATTGCCTCGCAAAGAACGCGAGGCTTCGCGCAGCTCGCCCAGGTTCCTCACGGCGCAAAGAACGCTTGTTCGGAATGACAAATGGGGGTTTATTTGAAACGTTCGCTACAATTCGTCGGCCTGCTGGGCGTGCTGGTCATAGCTGCGCCGCTGGCTTTGGTGCAAGAGACGCATGCCTCCCACGAAAGTGGCGGCTGGAGCCAGGAGACGACGGGCGCGCTGGCCGCGGCAAGGAATGTAAGAGTCAAGCTGGACATGGGTTCGGTGGTGCTGCGCGGCGGAGATCAAACTGGAATCAGCTATGCGGTTCACGCTCGATCTTTTTCTTCCGAGGAGACGCGCCGCGAGCTGGGATCTTTCAAAGTCAGCTCTTATGTGAAAAATGACACGGCCTGGATTATTGCGGAGTGGCAGGGCGGGCATCCGCGGAAATTCTCCGGCGAGTTTGTGATTAACATTCCGCGTAAAACGGATTCGCTGCGGATCGAAACCGGCGGCGGTGGGGTGGACGCAACCGGGATCGCGGGCCAAGTGAGCATTCAAACCGGGGGCGGGAAAATTCGAGTAGACGATGTGGGCGGATCGGTGGATGTGGAAACCGGCGGCGACTCGATCGACATCGGCACGGTGGGCGGAGATCTGAAGCTGCAAACGGGAGGCGGCAACGTTTCCATCCGTTCGGTGAAAGGGAATATCCGCGCGCAGACCGGCGGGGGAAATGTCATGGTGATCTCCGGCGAACAAGGCGCGGTGGTCGAGGCGGGCGGCGGCGATGTTGAGATCAAGCGTTGTATGGGAAGGGTGAAGGCCTCGACGGGCGGAGGCGGCATCACGCTCGGCGATGTGGGTGGGCCCGCGGACATTAGTACAGGCGGGGGAAGTATTCACCTGGCCTCGGCAAAGGGACAGGTGCGCGCAAATACTGGAGCTGGGAGCATTGAACTTTACGGAGTTCCCTCGGCGCGGGTGGAGACCGGAGCGGGCGGGATTACGGTGAAGCTGATTAATACCGGGGCCGCGCGCAACGATTCGTTGCTGGAGACTTCGGCCGGTGACATTACGGTTTACATTGCGGCCGACGTTGCCATCTCGGTCCGGGCCAGCGTTGAACTGGGCAATGGACACCATATTCGCTCCGACTTTCCCGACATCCATATTGCCAGTGAAGGCAATCAATGGGAGCCGAAGACGCTGCACGCGGAAGGAAGCTTGAACGGAGGCGGCCCGGTGCTGAAGGTGCGGACGACGACGGGGGATATTTGCTTCCGGCGGGCGAACCAATAAGGATGCGAGCCAAACGCGCGATTGTTGCGTCGCAAAGAACGCGACGCGACGCGCGGCTCGCCGAGATCCTTCGGCGGGCAAAAGGCGCCCGCCTCAGGATGACATCTTAAGATCACAAGAGATCAAGTATTAGGAGGCTGGTCATGCGCAAAGAAATTCTAACCACGATCGCGATGCTGCCGTTGCTGCTGAATCTGTCGCACGCCGCGCAGAGGTGGACGGTGGAAACGTCGCAGCCGTATGGCATTCCCAGCGAAGACTCGGGAAGCAGCGCGTACCTGGGCGTCGACATCGCGGATATCACTTCCGACCGGCTGGGGGCGCTGAAGCTGAAGGAAGAAAAAGGCGTGGAAGTGACGATGGTGGATCAGGACGCTCCGGCAGGAAAAGCCGGCATTAAGGAACACGATGTCATCCTGTCGCTGAACGATACGGCCATCGAAAGTAAAACCCAGCTGCATCGCATGATCCACGAAACTCCTCCCGGCCGGGTGGTGACGCTGGGACTGAGCCGCGACGGGCAGCCGATGACCATCAAGGTGCAACTGGCGGACCGCGGCAAGGAGTGGGGGCACATGGAGGGGATGGAGAAAGGCTTCCATGTCGAGATTCCGCCGATACCGAACATGCCGCCGATCCCAAATCTGCCGCCCATGGATTTTGAGGCGCCCAACATGGGCGTGGTGTATCTGCACTCCTCGGTGCGCAGCGGGCTGATGGTGGAGAATCTGACGCCGCAGCTGGGCGAGTTTTTCGGCGCGAAGAACGGGAATGGAGTGCTGGTGCGGTCGGTGGAAAAAGGCAGCCGCGCCGACAAAGCGGGGCTGCGCGCCGGCGATGTCATTACGCGAGTCGGCGATCAGCCGGTTCACGACACCGGCGACTTCACGCACGCGTTGCGCGACCGCAGCGCGGGATCGGTAAATGTGAGTGTGATCCGCGACAAGAAAGAGCAGACCCTTACGCTAACCTTGCCGGCGCGGAAGGAATCGGGCGAGCTCATCGAGGAAAGACTTGGGCCCGAACTGGATGCCGAGACTGAGATCGACTTGAGCGACATGCGAAATGAAATTGCGAAGTTTCGGCCGGAACTGGAAATGGCCCAGGATGAGGCGGGCAAGGCATCGGCGGAAATTCACAAGTCTCTTTGCGGCCAGCAAAAGGCACTTAAAGAGCAAGCGGAGAAAATCAGACAGGAATTAACGCCACAGGTTCGAGAAGAACTGGAAAAGAGCCGGCAGATCCTGCGGCAGGAGATGGAGCGCCTGCGACAGCAAATGCAGGGAAACTGGCTCGAAATCTAATTTCGCATGGGCCGGGGTGCAGTTGTCTCGTGCGGGAGAGTGCCGCTGCCAGAAAGACCCAAGATCCCTCGCTGCGCTCGGGATGACAAGGGTTTTTTGGGGACGACACAGTTTTTTGACGACGAGCGTGTTTGGACCAGTGTGGGCTTAACCATTTGCGGTTTGGACGCGCGCTGGTGAGGCTAGGCAGACTTGGTTGCGTCCTGCCTGCTTGGCGCAGTAGAGGGCGCTATCCGCAGCCCTTACCAGGCCGTCGCGACTGGTGCCGTGCTGGGGAAAAGTGGCGGTTCCGGCGCTGATGGTTACGGTGCGGGGCACGCCGGGAAATTGCCAGCCTTCAATCGTCTTGCGCAGTTTTTCGGCCACCGCCATAGCCTGCTCGGGAGTGACCTGGGTGAGCAGGATGCCGAATTCCTCGCCGCCATAGCGGCAGACAATATCAACCTTGCGGAGTTGCTGGTGAAATACGGAAGACACCTGGCGCAGCACCTCGTCGCCGAGGACATGCCCGAATTCGTCATTTAAGCGTTTGAACTCGTCAATGTCCGCCATGATAACGGCCATCCCTGTTCCGTAACGGCGGGCGCGCTCGATTTCCTCCATGATGCGCAGTTCAAAAAACCGACGATTGAAAATTCCGGTGAGGCCGTCGAGATAGGCCAACTGCTTAACGCGGTCAACATAGTGTGCGTTCTGAATGGCGGTGGCGCAAATATCGGCCACGGATTCCAGCGACTCCTCGTCGCCTTCGCGGAAGCCATCGACGGTATCGCTATCGAGGGCGAGCACGCCGAGAGTCTGACCGAACGAAACCAGCGGAATGCACAGGCGGGAAGCCGATTCCATAAAAAACCTGCCCGCGGGAGTCTCGCACAGATCTCTTTCCATCGAGGTGCAGCTATCGGCGAGAATGCTTGCCCAGGGTTCCGCAGTAGCGGCGAAACGGCCGCCTTCTGGAATGCACGGGGTAAGAGTTCCGTGATGCGCCCGCAGCACGAGATCGTGATCTTCGCGCAGGAAAAGCGAAACGTGCGCGACGCGGAAGGCGTGCTGAATCAAGCCGCAGACCGTGCCGAGCAGCTCTTCCAAATCCAAAACAGCGGTGGTCTGCTGGGCGATGGCGTTAATGGCCCGCAACTGGCGGGCGCGGCGCTGCTCCAGGGAGTACAAACGCGCGTTCTGCAAGGCGATCGAGGCTTGCGTGGAAAACAGGGTGAGTAGGTCGATCGTCTCCGGATCAAAGTGATCGAGGTTGTCGCTCTGGCAATCGAGCACGCCCACGACTTCATCGACCACCATCAGAGGGATGGCGAGTTCGGAGCGCGTCGATTTGGAGGAGCAGAAGTAACGTGCGTCTTTTTCGACATCGGGAGCGTACACGGGCTGTTTCTTGAGGGCGGCGGCTCCGGTGATGCCCTGTCCGAGCGAGACCCGATGTTTGTCCTGGCCTTCGTCCCAGCCAATCTGCGAGCGGACATAGAGCTGCTGCGACTGCTTATCGAGCAGCACAATGGCCACGTTTCGCAGATGAAAATAGTCGTGCGCGATGCCCAGAATGCGCTGCAACACCTCATCCAGATCGAAGGTGGAGAGCACGGCCTGCCCCGCATCGTACAGGACCGCGATTTTGTTCATACGGTTAGGGATATCGTAACGTGCGCGAGGCGGCTGGACAGGTTCCGAAAGTAACTGGGGGGAATGTCAAAAACAGACATAAGGCAGGGGCAATTCTATCTTCTGGTTTTGCGGATGAGGCCATAAAACACAAGGCAGATGAAGAAATCCACGAGCAGCCCGGCATCGGCTTGAAATGGGCGGTGGGGTGGGAGCGGGAGATGGGCGGCGAGCAGGAAATAGGCGATGTTGCCGAGGATGATGGCTAGGAGAGCTTGGAGGAGATTGGCTAGCACAGAGGGTTAGACGCCGAAGCGGGGTTGGACGGATTACGCTTCGCGCCGGCGGCAGCGTCGGACGCCTACTGCCTAAATTAGGTAGCGAAGGGCGCCATCCAAGCTTAACGTTTCCCGGGAAAGGCCGACGCAGATGGGTTGCGCTCGATGCGGTCCACGAGTTTGAAGCCGGGTGGAATCTCGAAGAGTGCCGGATCGAGAGGCCCTTCTGCAAATTCTGTGACGCGAGTTTCACTCTTCGACGTATAGGCGCCGGGCAGGGTGGAGGCACTTTTCGAAGTTGTTTGAGAATACAGGGCAAGACCTGTCTCTGGCTCCCCCACAGTGACGAACTCAGGCTTTTCCATTGGCTGTTTTCCACTGCCCACACCCAGATAGCCGGCGATGTAACCATGCCCGCTCGTGGGCCACTTCTGATCGCACGACAGTTGCTGGTCGAAATCGATGTACCATCCATCGGTTACCGATTCCTGAGCCTCGGAACCGGAGCCTTCGAGCGGAGTCTGCGTTCTTGTAGTGATGACGTGCCGGGCCATACGCCCGAACATCTCTTTACGCTCGCCGGTATCGGTCGCTTTTGTTTCCACCCGAATCGTTGGATGTTCCGGCATGCGGGCCGCGGGAGTTTCTAACCCGCGCGCTTTGATCTCTTCCTGGGTGAGCGGTTTGGGCGGATATGGCGAGGAAGTGTATTCGGAGGTATCAAGATTGAGTTCGAACGACTGGCCGAGGTCGCACCTTAAAATCCTAGCTAGCCGGGGACCGTAAATGGTTGGAATCGACCCGTCTGCCGCTGGTTTTCGTCCGAAGGAGTTTCGATACTCCATTCGTTCGCGGTCTCCCTGAATGTAGGTAGTACGCTGACTTGAGTTCCCGGTGGCCCGAGACTCTACCGTCATTTTGATTCCATTGTTTCCCGGGGCTTGTAGCAGCGGGATGCCGAGGAGAAATAACCAGACAAATGAAAAATACACGGCGCACCTTCCATACAGCCGGTCAGGAAAATGGTTGGAACCAGGCTAGTCTTGGGCCGGTTTTGGGTCAAGGGCCTTGCCTGCAGAGCGTCCTTAGAGATCACTCCCTGCTAACATTCCCTTGTAACCGCCGATGCTCGAACTCACTACGCCCGTGCAATATGTCAAAGGAATTGGCCCGAAGCTGGCGGAGATTCTTGCGACCAAGGGCATTGCCACGGTGGGTGACCTGCTCCACTATCTGCCTTTTCGTTATGAAGACCGGCTGAATCCGCGCGGGATCGCGGAGTTGAGGGCGGGAGAAATGGCAACAGTGATTGGCGAGGTGCGGAACTCAGGGCTTTTTCGCACGCGGCGCATGCCCATCTTTCAGCTCACCGTGGGGCAGGGAAGATCGCGGCTGAAGTGCCTCTGGTTCAACGCCACTTATTTGCAGGACAAATTCAAGCCCGGCGAGTTGATTGCGCTTTACGGAAAGGTGGAGCAGGACCGGAGCGGAGAGCTGCAGATTATTCAGCCGCAGTTTGAGATGCTGGGCGAAGCGGGCGGGAATGGCGCGGATGACAAGGCCGCGGCATCGCTCGAAGTGGGGCGCATCGTGCCGATATACGAATCGGCGGGCCAGGGGCGGGTGACGGCGCGCTGGTTTCGGCGAGTCATCCGCACGGCTCTGGACGATCTGACTCCCGAGCTCGCGGAGACGATTCCGGCAGCGGTGCGGGAGCGCCTGGCGCTGGTTTCGCCGCGCGAGGCGTTGTGGAAAGTTCACTGGCCGGAGGCTGGGGAGAGTTTTGAAGATTTGCAATCGTCGCGCACGCCCGCGCACATACGTTTGATCTTCGAAGAATTATTTTTTGTCGAGTTGGGGTTGGAGCTCAAGCGGCGGCAACTCAAGGCCGAGACCGGAATCGCTTTTCGTCTGGATGACCGGGTGCGGGAGGCGATCAAGAAGATTCTGCCGTTTCATCCCACGTCGGCGCAGAAACGAGTGCTGAAAGAAATCGCCGATGACATGCAAAAGCCTTATCCCATGCGGCGTTTGCTGCAAGGGGATGTCGGGTCGGGGAAGACCATCGTAAGTTTTCAGGCGGCGATCATCGCGATCGAAAACGGTTATCAAGTGGCGCTGATGGCGCCCACGGAAATTCTGGCGCAGCAGCATTATTTTTCGGCGCGCAGAATTCTGGAGAATGCGGGATATCGCATTGTCCTGCTGACGGGCTCTTTGGAGGCGGACCGCAAACGAGAAACCCGGCGGCATATCGCGCAAGGGAATGCGCAGCTGGTGATCGGCACGCATGCGTTGCTGGAGGAGAAAGTTGAATTCGCCAAGCCTGGGCTGGTGATTGTCGATGAGCAGCATCGGTTTGGGGTTTTGCAGCGGCTGAAGTTGATGAAGAAATCGGGTGAAAGTGACGAGGGCATCCGAGCTTCTCTCGGACGGACGGCCGAGGGCGGCCGTCCCTACACAGGCCCTGCCGAGCCTGACGTTTTGGTTATGACGGCAACGCCGATTCCGCGAACGCTGGCGCTGACGCTTTATGGCGATCTCGATATCAGCGTGCTGGACGAACTTCCGCCGGGGCGCACTCCGATTGTCACGCGACGAATCGCCGATGACCGCTCGGCCGAGGTTTGGGACTTTGTGCGCAAGCAGGTGGGGAAGGGGCATCAGGTGTATGTGGTCTATCCGGTCATCTCGGAAAGCGAAGAGAACGAACTGAAGGCTGCGATCAAGATGTACCGCGAGCTGAGCGGAAAAATCTTTTCGGATCTGAAGGTTGGACTGCTGCATGGGCGTCTGGATGCCGACACGAAGGATCAGGTGATGCGCATGTTTCAGAAGGGTGAGCTGCAGATTCTGGTTGCGACCACGGTGATTGAAGTGGGCGTGGATGTGCCGAATGCGACCGTGATGGTGATTGAGCACGCGGAACGCTTTGGGCTGGCGCAGTTGCACCAGTTGCGCGGACGAATTGGGCGTGGGGCGGCGAAATCTTTTTGCATTCTGATGACCGGCGGCAAGGTGACGGAAGAGGGCGAACGAAGGCTGGACGCCATGGTGCGAACGAATGACGGCTTTCAGATCGCGGAGCTCGACTTGGAACTGCGCGGGCCGGGAGAATTTTTCGGCACGCGGCAGGCGGGGATGCCGAACTTCCAAGTGGCCAATCTGATTCGCGACCGGCAGCTGTTGGAACTGGCTAAGCGCGAGGCAGCGGCGGTGATGGCTGGTCCCAATGCTGAAGTCACGCAGGTGGAGATTAGCCGGGCGCTGGTGGCGTTGCGCACGCGCTGGCAGCGGACTTACGGGCTGGTGGAGGTGGGGTGACCTTGTGGACGACGTGCGGAAGAGACGGTCTTGCGAATGTTACGGGAATAGGAAAGGACGGACGCATCGTCGCAAACCGTCGAGTTCGCCTGCATTGTGCCGGAGAAGCCTGTGCCCCCATGTAATGTCGGTTCCGTCGCGGCAGTCGGCCGCAAGGCCCGAGCCTACCCTGTCATAAGAACCGAAATCCGTTTTCAGGTTTTCCGGCTCACTAAGAACACCGAGAACGAACACTCGATCTGCGAGAGGATTGGGTATTACCGCTCTCGCCCGCCCCAGCCTGTCTTCCCTATTGTCGAAGTCGATCAGGAGAACCATGAATCGATTTGGCCAACGATGCATTTGCGCTACATGGATTGACTCGAAAGCCTTCAGGACTTCATTCCAGCCACCCGCGACCTGAAGCACCTGCATCCGCCACAATCGATTCATGTCAAGTTGTTTGTGAAACTCGTTTGCTAATCGAACGTTGGCGTCATCTTCAGGGAGGACAAAGACATGCGGTAGCTCCCGGTTGACGCTCATGGCTCTAAGTCGCCGCGAACCAGCGCGCCGACAAGATCTCCGCTGATCTGGATTTCTTTGAGGGGACGGATGATGGTCGGCTCAAGATGGCTCTTTCGGTGGAGGACAAGAGTGCTATCAGCCGAAAAACGCATGATCGCCTCTGGATTATGCGACGTCGCAATGAACTGGCCGCCGTTTCCAAAAATCTTGCGGAGCGCCAAAACAAAGTGCCCAACTTCCTCCGGCGCTAGATAGTTGTCAGGTTCATCCCAGAAACAAAGGAGCGGACCGTACGCTTCATTCGCCGCAAGCGCAAGCGCCCAAATCATGAAGCATTTTTCGCCATCGGACAGTTCGTCAAAAGGCAGGTTCAGGGTGCCCTGCTTGTTAGAAAACTGGACAACCAGACTTCGAGAGTCTCTTGCGATCATTGGATTTTTGATGTCGTTCAGGTCGGGCATAACCTGTTTGAGATATTCAGCTATTTTTGTGTAGGTAGAAGGAGTCTCAGCAAGCAAACCTGAAAACCACGCGGCGAAGTCAGTGACTTGAGGATTTGGCTGTAATGTATCTTTTTCCGAATCTCCTAGTATCAGACTAGGTATAGGGCGAAGGATAAGCATTCGGCTTAGCCACAGTTTGAAAACAGCCAACGGGTCGTCTGCCGGCTTTAAGTGAATGATGGGCAAGGCCACCAGGTGCCAGTCGATAAGGAAATCCGCCACCTGCCCAGCCCACAGCAGATGGACCTGTGCGACTTCGCGGGTAAAAACAGGAGTGCCGCCAACCGTCAGTTTTTCTTCGAATACGCGAAGTTCCTTGAATCCCTCAGGAAATTCAAACGCGATGATATATTCGTAAATAACACCCTCTAGTTCAACCTCAACTTCAAACCGCATTGGCACATCTGAGCGCCCACGTGTAAGGTCCTTTGGTTTCACCAAATTGCCCACGTGGTTCGTACCTCTAGCAATCTTCTGCAAGAGTTCCAAGGCGAAACTAACCGTCGTCTTGCCCACACCGTTCTTGCCGATCAGTAGAGCAGACGGGCGGCCTGCAATGGGCAGCTCGAAGTTTTCCAAGCACCGATAGTTGTGAACGTAAAGTCGGCGTATCACAAGAGGAATGATACACGTTGCGGCCCTCGTTGGACGCGGATTTTGCATTCGCGTGAGGGATGACTGTCCCGACCGATGAAGACTAGATCGCGGTTCTATCAATACCTTCTGGGGCGTGCCTAGCTGTTAGAATCTAAGCAATGGCAGGCGCTTCCCAACTGATTCAGATCGAGGTTAGCCCGCCGCGCGTGCCCAAGCCGGAGTGGCTGCGGGCCAAAGCGCCCGGCGGCGATAACTTTCATGAGCTGAAGAAGCTGGCGCGCGGGCTGGGATTGCATACGGTGTGCGAGTCAGCGCAGTGCCCGAATATTGGCGAATGCTGGAATCACAAGACTGCGACGTTTATGTTGCTGGGCGATATCTGCACGCGGCGTTGCGGGTTTTGCGCGGTGCCTAAGGGTCGGCCGGAACCGATCGACTGGGATGAGCCGCGGCGTGTGGCGGAAGCGGTGGCCACGCTGGGATTGAAGCACGCGGTCGTGACCAGCGTAAATCGCGATGACGACAACGTTGGCGGCGCGAGAGTTTTTGCCGAGACCATTCGCGAGATTCGCGAGCTGATTCCGGATTGCCGCATCGAAGTGCTGATCCCGGATTTTCAAGGGTTGGAAGAGCCGTTGAGGATTGTGCTCGAAGCGGGGCCGGATGTGCTCAATCACAATACGGAAACGGTGCCGCGACTTTACCGCGCCGTACGCTCGGGGGCGCGCTATGAGCGCACGCTTACGCTGCTCGAGAATGCGAAGAAGTTTTCTCCGGGCATGGTGACAAAAAGCGGGGTGATGGTGGGGCTGGGCGAATCGAGCGCCGAACTGGTCGAGGTCTTCCGCGATCTCGGGGGGCGCGGCGTCGACATTCTGACCGTCGGGCAATATTTGCGGCCTTCGCGGGATCACCTGCCGGTTGCGAGGTTCTACACGCCGGAAGAATTCGTCGACTTGCGGAATGCGGCATTGCGCTTCGGTTTCCGCCATGTGGAATCCGGGCCGATGGTGCGATCCAGCTATCATGCGCACGAGCAGGCGGAGTCTACATCCACTCCGCGGGTAGTCTCATAAACACTTCATGCTGAGCGCGCTCCTGGTGCTGGCAAAAACCAAGGTCCCTCGCTTCGCTCGGGACGACAACCGTTGTGCGGATGCGAAGCTTGAGTACAAAACTTTAGAAAACGTGCAGCTTGATGCTGAGGTATTTCTTGGGATTTTCGCGGATGGCTTTTATCAGGTTTTGGGTTTCGGTCAGCATTTGATTCGCGTTGTTGTAGAGCGCGTCGTCCTTGAACAATTTGCCGGCTGTGCCCTGCCCGGCTTCAAGTTCGCTGGTGAGTGCGGCCAGCCTGGTCATGGTCGTGTTCAGCTTGTCGGCGAGTTCTTCGTCCTTGAGCAATCTTCCCGCGGAGCCTTTGCCCGCATTGAGGTCTTCGCTCACTTTTTTCAGGTTCGCGATCGTGTCGTTGGCGTTGTTGTAGAGGGCGGGATCTTTGAGGAATTTTCCGGCTGAGCCTTTGCCGGCCTGGAGATCGTCGGCAACCTGGTTGATCCGGTCCAAGGTGGCTACGAATTTGTTATAGGCGTCGTTGTTATTGATTAGCTTGCCGAGGCTGCCCTGGCCCTGGGCAATCTCATCGACTACTCCTTTGAATTCCGTAACCGTCTGCGAGAAGCGGTCGTACAGGGTGGGGTCATAAATTAATTTGCCCAGGGATCCCTTGCCGCTTTCAGCGAAAGCCAGGATGCGGTCGGCGCGTTTGAGCAGAGCGTCCATGTTCTGCAGCGTGCTTTGGCTAGATCGAACGACCTCGTTGAAATCGGGGTGAACCTGCGTGGGCAGCGTGTCGCCATTTTTCACAACCGGTCCGATGGCTTGGGAGCTGTCGATATCGAGATAAGTTTCGCCCAAGACGCCGGCCGTATCCAGAGAAGTGACCGAATCGCGGCGGAGGTTGAAGTCGTATTTGGTGCTGACCTTCATAATTACTTCGACGGGAGTAATTTGCTTGTCCTTGTCAGGAACCACACGGAGGGCCACAACGTTGCCGATGTCGACTCCACTCAGGCGTACGGGAGCGCCCACGCGCAAGCCGCTGGCATTGTCAAAGTACGATATGAGCCTGATGCGGTGCGAGAAGAAGCCGCCGGTGCCGGACATCAGGAACAGCAGCAGGGCGAGGGTAAGACTGGCGATAATCACGGTGATGCCCACGCGAAGTTGCGACCATTTGAGCTGCTTTTGACTCGGCAAATGATTTCCTTAAACCGCCGACGCCCAGCTTCGGCGATGGAAGGGATCAGCTTCACGACCGGCTGTCCCTTGCAGCATCATAACAAACTGAAGGGGCACTCTAAGGCCGCCGCTGGCGAAGAGCGGGCAGCAGCGCGAGCGCGAGCAAATAGGCGGCAAGGCCGCAGGCCAGGGTCGCGGTTAAACCGAACTGGATGGCGATTACCATGGCCAACACGGATCCCAGCACGCTGGCGGCGGCGTTCATCGCCCAGGCCCACTCCACGGCGTTGTCTTCAGCAGCGGCTACCGGCGATATATCGGAAATAGAGCTCGCGGCCAGTGCCCGGAGTCCGGTGGGAAACGGCATCCCCATTACGAAGCCGAGGGGAGTTAAGAGAAGGCCGCTCACAGCGATCCGGGAGTAAAGTCCTAACCCCACCCAGGCTTCCAGCCAACCGGGCAGGAAGAAGACATCCACCAGAAGGACGGCGGCCACCACGGTAACCGGCATCCAGGCAAGTTCAGCCCGAGGCAACCAGCGGCGTGAAACCAAACTGCCGGCGCCACTCGACAGCATCAGGAGAAAAATTACCACCGTAAGCGCATAAGTGGGGTGTCCGAGAAAAAGCACGAAGCGCTGGATAAATGCGATCTCCACCAAAATGTAGCCGAGGCCGACGGCTATGAAATAAATGAGGGGAAGGGGCGACTGACGGCCAGTCTGCAGCGCAAGCGGCAGGATGAGAAATGCCAACACTGCGACCAGGGAGGTGGCGAGCACAAGGACAAGAACCAGCACACCCAGATTGACCTTCCAATCGATGCCATGCTGGACGCCGTGCGGGCCGAGGATTTGCGCGGGTTTCAGGGTGAAGAAGAAGAACGGAGCGTTGTCGCTGACCGGCGCCACGTTGTAAGCATAGCTTTGGGCGAAGCGGTAGGGGTCGTTGCTGGCGATTAGATCGGCGAAGGGATTTTGACCTGCCGTTTCCGCCTCCACCTGAAAAGGCAAGTAGATGGCTGCGAGGTGATTGTATCTTTCGAGGTGAGCTCGCACCGCCGCTTCTTCCTCGGCGGTGAACGCAGTTTTCTTGGCCAGGACGACCACGGGAATGCCGTCTTCATCGAGAGGCCCCTCAGAAGCCACAATAAAGTTGCGGGCCGGATTGGCGACGCCCAGACGATGCAGAGCTTCGATTGCCACTGCGACGACCCGCAGCGCCTCGCGCGGCTGGCGGAATTCCCAGCGCGTGATGGCGATCATGCCATCGGGGTTGAGGTGCTCAAAATATTCGCGGAATGCTTCGACCGTGTAGAGATTATTTTCACTGAGGGCGAAGGCTCCGGCTGCGGTGGATGCCCAGGTATCCACCAGCGTCATCTGAACAACGTCGAAATGTTGGGGCGTGGAGCGAAGAAAAGAGCGGCCATCGGTGACGTGAATGTGAACTTCGGGGCGGTCGTAAAGATGCTGGGCGTAGCCGGCGTAACGCCCGCGCATGATGGTATTGGCGATGAGGGGATTGATTTCGATGCCGGTGACGCTGGGGCTGCCATTCGCCACGGCGCGGAGAACATCGACACCGCCGCCCGGGCCGATGATGGCAAAATCGCCGTGCGGCCGCAGAACGTTGGCCAAGGCTGGCGGAGCCGACATCAAGTCACGTTCCCACTCGGAGTTGTGCCAGTGCGCGATGTCGCAATTCATGATGTAAGTGGAAGCGTCCGCGTCGATCACGATGGCCTTGGCTTGACCCTGACGATCGACTTCCACGCGTGACAGAGCATTCCAGCGGGCAAACTCCACCCAGGACTTGTCGCGGAATATGCCCTTGGCGTAGACGACATCGATCAGCTGGCTCGAATGATTTGCCGCGATTAGCAAAAGGAATAGGGCTGCGCAACCGGCGGCGAGTTTGCGCAGAAGGGAAAAAGGCTTGGCCCATACGATGCCAGCGGCTGCCATGAGCGCAGCCGAGGCCACAATCGTGTTCGGCCCGCCGATCCAGTTGAGCAGCGGAACTACGGCGAGGCAAGCCAGCGCGCCGCCGCTGAGATCGGCGGCGTAGAGGCGGGGAATGCGCCGCGATTCGCGCGCGAATACCACGGAGAATTGCACGCCGGTCAAGAAGAAAGGCAGAGCTGCGCTGATGTAAATCGCCGTGAGGTGAAGAAAGTTTCTTCCCGAGACGGTGAGAGTGACGGGAACGTGGAGAACGACTTCAAGAGCGAACAGTACAACGATTGAACTGTCGAGGCAGAGACGCGCCGCCAGTGTGCGGGTATCGGTCCGGGCCAGGCGGTTCTTTAAGAGGTAGGCAAACACGCCCCCAGCGCCCAAACCCAGCAGCGCAATTGAAATCGCAAGAAACGCGAAGTGATAGAAGAGCACGACGGAGAATAATCGCGTGAGCGAGAGCTCCAGCAAGAGGGCCGCAAAGCTGGTGAGACCAAGGCCGGAGAGAAGGGTGCGCTCAGGAGTCTCAGTGCAGGAAGAAACCCGGGGGACAGCCTGAATGGTGGCAGACATGATGGAGTGGAATGCGCCAGTCTAGCAGATAAGGCAGGGAAGGCGCTGTGTTCCGCTGTGAGATGTCCTGGCTACGAAGTGTTATCCGGTCACAGCGAGGGATCCTGGTTCGTTCTTGCCTGTCACCGGTATCGCTGGCCCGGACAAACACCAAGGTCCCTCGCTTCGCTCGGGATGACACCAGTGAATTGGTGGTACGAAGCGGTTTAGTTTTCCAGAATGACTTGTGCGATGGCTTGGTCGGCGGTGTGCGAAAGAGAGAGAGCGGTGTTCTTTGCACCCAGCCGGGCGGCAATCTCGCCGGCCTTGCCGTGGAAAGTAATTGTGGGACGCCCGCCCGGCAGGCGCACAACCTCGCAATCGCGCCAGCGCACGCCGTGGCTCCAGCCGGTGCCGAGAGCTTTCATGGCTGCTTCTTTAGCGGCGAAGCGGGCGGCGTAGCGCTCCACGCGATTGGCCTTGGAGTCGCAGTAGCGGATTTCGCCTGCGGTGTAAATGCGCTGTAGAAAGCGGGCGCCGAAACGCTCGATCGAGCGCCGGATGCGCGGAACTTCGGCGATGTCGATGCCGGTGCCGACGATCATAATTGTCCGAGTCTCCCAGCCTCCAACGTCCGAACGGAACCTGAAGCTAGTCCATGTGCGAGTACTCCAGATAGGGCCGGGAGATTTTGAGGATCTTGTCCTCCGGATTTTCGGTCGGTGCATCAGGATTTGTGTCGCTGTCGGAGGGAGAAAACTCCACGTCCACCTTGATGTAGGGGCAGTGCTTGTAGACGTAGGTTCGGCGCGTGCGCGTGGAGATTCCGCCCTCCTCAGTCAAGACCATGAAGAGGTCCTTTCGTGTCATTCCTGGCTTGATGGTTGAAATGGAACGCATCACGTGATCAATCCAATTCGTGTGCTCCTGGTCAATCGACCCCCGGCCTCGGGCGTCGATTACATCCTGCGCCGGAGAGCCCGCGGCGGTCATTGCCAGCGCAACCAGTATCGTAAAGACTAATCTCCGCATAGCAAGCTCCTCTTTACCCGGAAATTACCCATTGTTCGATCATCGCTAGAGCGTCCCCGAGAGCTTTATCTTGTCCGGGAAACACCGTCCGCAAATCCAGTAGCACGCGGCCTTCCTCGACCCGTGCGATTATCGGTGGATCGGAAGAGCGCAGGCGCGACGCCAGTTCGTCCGGGCTGAGGGCATCGCAAGACAGCGCCAGCAGCCGCGTGGGAAGAACTGACGATGGGGCGGCGCCGCCGCCGAGAATCGATTCACCATCCACGATTTGGACTTTCAACTTAGGGCTATCGACCTTCGCCGCCAGTTTTGCGGCTCGCTCTCCGACTTCTTCTTTGGTTAGCCGCATCATACGCAGCGTGGGGATTGCATCGTGATCGCGGCGCACGTAGGCGAGGAGGGTGGCTTCCAGCGCAGCGTAGATTAGCTTATCGACGCGCAGCGCCCGGAACAGGGAATTTGAGCGCATGCGCGAGATCAGATCCGCACGGCCGCTGATCAAACCCGCCTGCGGCCCGCCGAGCAATTTGTCGCCGCTATAAGTAACGATGCCGACACCGGCGCGTAAGCTGTCCAGCACGCCGGGTTCACTGTCGATTCCAACCGAGCGCAGATCGAACAGCGCGCCGCTGCCCAAATCCTCCAGCAGCGGAACGCCGCGCTTGCTTGCGAGAGTCGCAAGTTCCGCCGTGGATGCCTGCTCGGTGAAGCCTGTGATCTCGAAGTTGGAACGATGCACGCGCAGCAGAAGTCGAGTGCGCTCGGTGATGGCCTTTTCGTAGTCGGAAACGCGAGTGCGGTTCGTGGTGCCGACTTCGCGCAGGATTGCGCCCGACTTTGCCATCACATCGGGGATGCGGAAAGAGCCGCCGATTTCTACTAACTCGCCGCGCGAGACGATGACTTCTCCGCCATCGGCCAGAGTGTTCAACGCCAGCAAAACGGCAGCGGCGTTGTTGTTTACGACGATGGTGGAAACCGCGGTCCCGGTCTTTCCTTCTTCATGGCCCTCTTCATGGAGCAAGCGCTGAAACAGCCGGTCGATGTGTACGTCGCGCTTGCCTCTCAGACCCGTAGCAAGATCGAACTCCAAATTGGAATAAGCCGCCGCCGTCTCGCGGATATGTGGAATGGCGGATTCGGAGATTGGAGCGCGGCCTAGATTCGTATGCAAAATCACTCCCGTCGCGTTGATCACGGGGCGGAGGGAGAAACTCATCGTCTGCCGAAGCTGTTTTTCCAGGGCGTCCGTAAGTCCGGAGAGAGCAAGTTCGAGAGCGTCGGCGTCGAGCAATCCTGATGCGATCTCCTGCCGGAGGCGGTCGAGTACGGCGCGGGCAGCGTCGGCGATAGGATCGTGACCGTAGCTCACTCCCAGCGCGGCCACGGCTGGGACGCGCGTCACATCATCCACGGAAGGAAGCTTGCGGAAAAGGTCGGCGGACGCGGCAGTTTTCACAGGAGGATTATCCCACGATGTACCGTCACAGCGTGTGCAGATAGGCGAGCAAATCTTGGATATCCTGGGCGCTCATTACCTGGCTGTAGCCCGGCATATCGGGGCGGCCGTTGCGAATAATGTCGGTGACGCGGTCGTCGTTGGCGGGCAGGCCGGTCTGCGGAAGAAATTTGTTCTTAAACATGTCCTTCAATCCCGGGCCCTTTTTCCCCTTGGTCGAGTCGGGCCGATGACAGCGGTCGCAGTAGTTATCGTAGATTTTGCGTCCGGTTACCTGCTGGGGATTGAGGCCGAGTTCGGCGTCAGATTTACGGCGCTCGACGTCGCAGCCGGCCAGGGTGGCGAGTACGAGGCAAACGGCAACAGCCAGCCCGAACCGGCTCCGGGGAAGTCCCCGGACTTGCCCATCCGCTCGTTCTATGGTTTCCATCAATCGCATAGGAATCGTTATCGCTCCGCTCAAAAAATTATTTCTGCCACGGTTTCCACAGCTACCACCGGGCGAAGCCACCTACAATGATAGAGCAAAGCCATGCCAGTTGCGGTGAAGCGGGTTTACGAATCGGTGTCGAGCTCCGACGGAGCGCGTGTTCTGGTGGACCGTCTTTGGCCGCGCGGATTGCGGAAGGACGATACCGCGCTGCAAGAGTGGCTGCGCGATCTTGCTCCTTCCAACGAACTTCGTAAATGGTTTCACGCACGGCCGGAACAGTGGCTGGTGTTTCGCAAGCGCTATATGAAGGAGCTCGCCCGTCCCGAAGCGACAGAAGATTTGAAAAAATTGTACGCGCTGGCGCACAAGCGGAAACGCGTCACGCTCCTGTATGCCTCCAAAAACGAGCACCACAACAATGCAGTAGCGCTGAAGGATTTGCTGGACGGCATGCGCAAGCCACCCACCGGAACTGGCCCGGGAGCAGTTCGGGCAATGCGCAGGCGAGACGCCGCAATCCGGCGCCGTTAGCCCGATCCCGGCTGCTTCTCCCGCCTTTACGATTCACCAACGAATCCCCGAACCAGGCCAGGCTGCTTCTTAACTTTATTCTTTCATTTAGAATCGGCGGCATGAGAGCGGTCTTTCAGTGGAGCCTGGCCACGCGCACGCTGGAGTTGGGAAAGCGCACGCTGATTATGGGCATCATTAACGTGACGCCGGATTCCTTTTCCGATGGCGGGCTTTACCTGGATTCCGAAAAAGCGGTCGCGCACGCGCTGCAACTGCTCGAGGAGGGGGCCGACATCATCGATGTGGGCGGGGAATCCACTCGGCCTGGAGCCAGTGTTGCCGCTTCGCCGACAGAAACCGAAAAACAGAAATCAAACGTCATCGAAAAGGAGGAATTGCCGCGGACCTCGAAGACGGCTGTGAGCGCGGAAGAAGAGCTGGGACGAGTGTTGCCGGTGATCACGGGATTGAAAAAGCTGCGGCCCGATGCGGTGATCTCGATTGACACTTATAAGGCCGGCGTGGCTCGCGCCGCGGTAGCGGGAGGGGCTGAGATTGTCAACGATGTGAGCGGGCTGCGCTGGGACCGGCAGATGGCGAAAACCGTTTCCGAACTGAAATGCGGGGTTGTGGTGATGCACATGCGAGGCCGTCCTGAAGAGTGGCGGACGCTGCCGCCGCCGGGCGATATTGTTCTGCAAGTAAAGCGAGAGCTTCGAGATTGGGTGGAAGCGGCGGTGGTGGCCGGAGTGCGCCGGGAAAAGATCGCGCTTGATCCGGGTTTTGGTTTTGGAAAGAACTTTGAACAAAACTATCCGCTGCTGGCTCGTTTTCAGGAGCTGCAATCCCTGGGATTGCCGCTGCTGGCGGGCACTTCCAGGAAATCCTTTATTGGCCGGATGCTGGCGAAAGAGGGAAAAGACGCGGCTGCGGCGGACCGGCTATATGGAAATCTTGCCGCGCAGACGGCTTTGATTCTTAAGGGGGCGCATATCTTGCGAACGCACGATGTTAAAGCGGCTGTGGAAGGGGCGCGCGTGGCGGATACGATTCTCGCGGCGCGCTAGAGCTAAAGCCGATCTTGCGTCGTCACGAACAGTCCGCGCCGACTTTGCGCCTGATGAGGAGTTGTTCCAGCCCGGCAGGCTCAAGGCTCACTATGCAAGATCCTTCATCTTGACAGCGGGAAGTGTTCTCGCTGAAGATTCACCCCTCCCCTCAACGCCACTTCGAATTCAAAATGGAGGCTGGCTATATGCGATTCCCCTGTTGTGTTCTCCTGAGCGTCCTAGCGATTTGCAGTTTGCTCCCAGCACAAACTAACCCTGTTCCGCTTGTGAACCATCCCCTGGTACCAGAAACCGCAGCACCCGGCGCGGCTGGCTTTCAACTCACGGTCAACGGCGCCGGATTCGTCAGCGGAGCGGTGGTGAACTGGAACGGAAGTCCACGCAGCACAAGCTTCATCAGCACTTCACGTGTGCAAGCTAGCATCTTAGCGAGCGATCTGGCGGCGGTGGGGACAGCAAATGTCACCGTGTCGAATCCCGCGCCGGGCGGCGAAGTGTCTAACATTGCGGTGTTCGACATAACTTTGCCCTCGCCAGGTGTAGGGTTCACAACCACAACTACGAATGAGACCTCAAAATGCGCAAAGTCGGTGCTGTTTCCGCAGATCGTGGCTGATTTCAATGGAGACGGCAAACAGGATATTGCCGGTACAGTCTGCGCTGGCGGCTTTGTCTACGTTTCGCTGGGTAACGGCGACGGAACTTTTCAGGCGCCGATTTACACCGCTATGGTTCCAAACGGGGACTATTCCATGACGGCTGCGGATTTCAATGGCGACGGCAAAATGGACGTGGCCATCGTCAATGATGAGAATAACCTAGCCGTGATGCTGGGCAACGGGGATGGAACCTTCCAGCCGGCCAAGAATTATTTGACGGGCATTTATCCCTATTCCATAGCGGCCGCCGACGTGAACAACGACGGCAAGCTGGACCTGATTTTAGCCGCGAATACGGATAACGCGATTGACGTGTTTTTGGGGAATGGGGACGGCACCTTCCAGAATTACATTGCATCGCCGACCGGAGGTGTAGGCCCTTATGGACTGGCAATCGCTGACTTTAACGGGGATGGCAAGCTCGACCTGGCGACGGCGGAAACGGGAACAAACGAAGTCACGATCATGTTTGGCAATGGCGATGGCACGTTTCGATACGGCGCAGATTATTTCGCCAACTTTTACACGTTTGTAGCGGCGGACATGAACGGCGACGGCTTCCTGGACCTGGTCGGGCTGGGGACGCCACTGACCGGCGGTTATACGGGCATTAATATTATGTTTGGAAACGGTGATGGAACGTTCCAGAATGTGGAAGTCGTATCGTCACCGGTGCCGCAGCAAAACTATGAATCTTTCGGCGTAGCTGACTTGAATGGCGACGGCAAACCGGACATCTGGACGACGGATAATGGGGTCGCTATTTACTCGATCCTGGGAAATGGGAACGGTACGTTCCAAGCGCCGCTTTCCTTCGGCGGAGTCTCGGCGTCCGGCCCGATGGTTGAGGGAGATTTCAACAACGACGGAAAGCCTGATTTTGAGTTCACCGGCTCCTGCGACGGAATAAGTTGCTTGACGGTGGCCCTACAAAGCCCGGTGGCTACGGCCCCGACAAGCCTTGCATTCGGAACCAAGCCGATTGGCGTGCGAGCGCATGCGCTGCCAGTGACTCTTGCCAACGCGGGCCTGACGGCTGTGACGATCACGGGTTTCACATTCACCGGCTCGAACGCAGGTGACTTCTCGCAGACCAACAACTGCCCTTCCAACCTGGCTTCGACTGCGAGTTGCACCATTCAGGTCGTTTTCGATCCCTCGATCGAGAACGAACTCGAAACGGCGTCGCTGTCGATTTCCGATACCGCTCCGGGAGGAGGGCAACAAGTCGCGCTGAGTGGAACAGGAACCTACATTCGATTTTCACCGGCGACGCTGAATTTCGGCGACGTTGCGGTCGGTCAGAACAGTACGCTCGCGGTAACTGTGACCAATACCAAAACTTCAGCATTGACCGTGCGGCGCATCTACATCGAGCCGAGCCCTGACGGCCGGGAGTTCACGGAGACTAACAACTGCGGGACGAGCCTGGCCGCGGGCGCGGCCTGTCAGGTCACGGTGACTTTTGCTCCAACTTCGATGGGCCATCAGGCGGCGAAGGTGGCGGTGGAGTTCGACGGAGATAACCCACCGGCGATCCAACTTTCGGGTACGGGGACATAGACGGCTTGGGGTGGGCGCGGAGTTCGCGCCCACCCTAAGCGGCTCAGTCTGCCAAGCAGCGCCCCCTGAAGCGACAGCTTCAGGCTAGGGGCCGGGGCTCCCTGGCGTTACGATTCTCGATTTGCTGCGATAGATTTGGAAATCCGAATAAGTGTGGCTTTGATGCACTACCTCTCCTTTAAAGTTCCAATTAATCTTGGCTTGCCGGGGCAACCACAGCGTGAGCGACTCATCTGGCGCGAAGATGTGAACCTCCGAGAAGCGAACATCCGAAGTGAGCATCTGAAGAAAAATATCCGGGCGCGGCGCAAGCAGATCGGTTCGCAAGCGAACAATGCGGAAATCCGATTCCTCGATCCAGGCGAATCCCTGGTACATTACCGGAAACGATTTGCCCAAATAATCGACTTGGCCAGGAAACTTAACCTTATCTGGAAGCTGAGCAAAGGCCAGAACAAGCGTAGCGTGCCCATCCATTTGCTGGCGGCCTAGATAACGGAAGCTCGATTCGGCCAGGTTGGCGGGATGGAACAGAACCCAGGCATTTACCGTGCCCTGCGACAGGGGTGCGGAGTTTTTCTTTTCGTTTCCAGTGCGATACTCCTCGAGAGTTACCTCTCCGTTTACTTCATGACGCAAGACCAGGTATTCGAAGTGCTGGCGCAGGGTTGGACCTCGCGGCTCGACCTCAGTGACAACATCTTCCTGGGAAATTGTATTCGGCATTTTCTTGAGAATGTCCAGCGTCTTATCGGAGACCTTCTGGAGAACTTCGGACACCCTCTGTTGATCCGCGGCCGGCTCCAATCCGCGTAAATCATGGAATTCATCAATCAGTTGGCGTGCCGGATGATCTATATATGGTTTCGCGCCCGCCCAGACCGACAGGTCGAGGGCCTGGGGCGTCAGAATTAAACTGTTCTGGCTTTGAGATTCGAGACTCGACGCCGAATGTTGCGGGTGAGTCGGCGAGGAGAAGACCGGATCCTTTTCTAATTTGTTCGCACTGAGGAATTGCCAGGCAGCGAGGTTGACTTGGTCGGCGATTGCATAATAGTTGTGATCGTGGCCAAAGATTTCGTGAAGGTTCACGGTAAATCCGTGTGCTTGAAAGGCGTCGCGGGTTGCTTTCACGCGGGAAAGAGGGAAGGAAGCATCGGAAGTGCCGACCCAGATGGCAATGGGAGTTTTGCGCTTCGCGAGGTCGATCATCTTGAAGTTGCTTTCCAGCAATGCACCAGCGTGAACCGCCGTTGCGGCAAAATACTCGGATTCCACAGTCGACAAGGCAAGGGCGTACATGGCACCGCCCGAATGCCCAAAAAGATAGACGCGCCTGGGATCCACAGCATTCCTGGATTCCACCTCCGTAATGACCGCATTGAGAAAGTCGGGGCCGTCCAAGCGCTGATTCCACACGGCGGAATCGCGGGAATCCGGCGCAACCAGAATTATCCCCTCCTTTTTAGCAAGTCCCTTCCAGGGATCAATGAGTGACATCCCGTTGCGCCCTGAACCGTGGAGCAGCAGCAGCAGGGGCGCAGGGGTGGCAAGTTCGCTGGGTACAAAGACGTAATAGGTGCGCTTCTTGCCGCCGAAGGCTATGGTTTGCTTTTGGGGCGTGGCCGTGGTCTTCGCCAAGCTGGAATTGATCAGTATGAAGACACACATCAATCCAATACGGAATTGATGGGCGCCTTTGTGTCGCTTCAGACTGCGTTCGCGTTCCATTTCTCCGCCCAAATGCGCAGGTTAAGGATGTAGCTCCTGCGAACGGACCGTTCCTTAGATTACGTCCAATCAGCGCATCTAGAAAATCTTTCGGGAATCCAGAAGAATCGTCACCGGGCCTTCGTTCACTAGTTCTACTTTCATCATTTCCTGAAAGTGGCCGGTTTCGCAGCGCGGGCCGGCAGCGCGAATCTGTGCGACAAAGAATTCGTAGAGCTGCCGCGCTTTTTCGGGGGGTGCGGCGGCGTCGAAAGACGGACGCTTGCCGCGCCTCACATCCCCGTAAAGAGTGAACTGAGAAACCGCCAGGATACTGCCGGCGACGTCCTGCACGCTGCGGTTCATTTTTCCCTGGGCGTCTTCAAAAACTCGTAAGCCACAGATTTTTTCCGCCAGGTAGGTTGCGTCGGCTTCGGTATCGTCGCGGCCGATGCCGAGCAAAACCAGCAGACCCAAGCCGATTTGGCCGGAGATTTCGCCGTTCACGGTGACTTGGGCGCGGCTGACGCGCTGCACGACTGCTCGCATGTGTTTGACCGCTGCAAGCGGCCCATTTAGGATGCTGAAGGTATACCACAGCTCCGGCCTCGTTCGGTGCGGCGCGTCCTTTACAGCCATTTACTGGGACCGTTACACTACACGTTCGCCTTCTCCATTGCGGCGGCATCAGAACAACGTTGGGTAGGCGACGATCTTTATTGAGCGACTTTTATTGGGCAACGTTTCTTGGGCAGCCTGAGCCTTGAGAATCTAGGCTTGGGCGATCTTGAGTCCCGGACAGCGAATTTCAAATCTAAACTAAGTTTAAGCGAGGAGAAACATGGCAGCCGTTGACGAGAAAGTTAAGCAGATTATCGTAGAGCAGTTGGGCGTGGACGAGGGCGAAGTCACTTCCAGCGCATCCTTCGTGGATGACCTGGGCGCGGATTCGCTGGATACCGTCGAACTGGTGATGGCCTTCGAAGAAGGCTTCGACATCGAGATTCCCGACGAAGACGCGGAGAAAATCCGCACCGTGCAGGACGCCATCGATTACATCGGGAAGCATTCGAAAGGCGGCAAGTAGGTTGGGACGCAGGGTCGTAGTTACCGGCATCGGCCTGATCTGCGGCGTGGGAAATACCACCGGAGAGGTGTGGCAGGCGGTGCTCGCGGGCAAGAGCGGCGTGGCCCGCATCACCCAGTTCGACTCCAGTAATTTCGCCTGCCAGATTGCCGCCGAGGTCAAGAACTTCGACCCCCTGAATTTCATCGAAAAAAAGGAAGTGAAGAAGATGGGGCGCTTCATCCACCTGGCGCTGGCGGCGGCGGATGAAGCGTTCAAGATGTCCGGGTTGAAGATCACGCCGGAAAATGACGAGCGGGTGGGCGTGCACATCGGATCTGGAATCGGCGGATTCGATATTATCGAGCGCGAACACACGGCGCTGATGGAAGGCGGACCGCGCAAGATTTCTCCATTTTTTATTCCGGCGGCCATCGTCAATCTTGCCGCAGGCCATGTGTCCATGCGCTTCGGGGCCAAGGGTCCGAATGAGGCCACGGCGACGGCTTGCACCACCAGCGCGCATTCCATCGGAGATTCGTTTCGCATTATCCAGCATAACGATGCGGATGTGATGATCGCCGGGGGCTCCGAGGCGGCCATTACGGCGATGGGAGTGGGCGGATTTGCCGCCATGCGGGCGCTTTCGACGCGCAATGACGATCCGAAAAAAGCCAGCCGTCCATGGGACCGGGACCGCGACGGATTTGTGATGGGCGAGGGCGCCGGGATTCTGGTGCTGGAAGAACTGGAACATGCCAAAAATCGAGGCGCAACCATTCTTGCCGAAGTGGCGGGCTACGGCATGTCAGGCGATGCCTACCACATGACGCAGCCGGCGCCCGAACATGAGGGCGGCTTCCGTGTGATGCGCAACGCGGTGCGCGATGCGGGCATCAGCCCGGACCAAGTCGATTACGTAAACGCCCACGGGACCTCAACACCCATCGGGGACACGCTGGAGGCGCACGCGATCCGGAATTTCTTTGGCGAGCGCAAAATTCCCGTCAGTTCCACCAAATCGATGACGGGACATCTTCTCGGAGGCGCGGGGGGGCTCGAAGCGGGAATCACCGTGCTCGCGTTGCGCGACCAGACTTTGCCTCCTACCATCAACCTGGAGAACCAGGACCCGGAAACCAACGCCATGGATTTCGTGCCGAACCACGCGCGCAAAGCGAAGCTGGAATACGCCATGTCGAATTCTTTCGGGTTTGGCGGGACGAATGGCGCTCTGTTGTTCCGGCGTTGGTCGGAGTAGCTGCCTGCCTTCAAGTTCTGTTGCCTGAGTTACACTTATGCTCCCGGTCCCAAACGACGGAACGACTCCGGTCCTGCGGTTTGCCTTTCCGGTTGAGTGATCGGGATGGGGAAGTCTACGCACGTGCGACCAGCCTTGCCGCCAACGAATTCCCCTGCAACTGCGCGTTCCTTCCTGCTCGGCGTCGCTGTTTTCGCCACGCTTCTGAATCTTGCCTCACTGGCGAAGGCGCAGAATTCTGTCTCGCCAACCGCTAGTGACGGCGACGAAGAAAAAACTATTCTGCACCGCGGCACCAACGAGTTTGGAGGCTGGACAGGTTTTTCTCCGTTTTCTTTTGTAATAAAAGGAACGTCCCTGGATAGAAAGCTCTTTCTACTGAACTTGCAATATGCGAGGGCACTGTTTGCCACCACGCCGCTGACGCTCAAATACACGGCAGAAATTGTGCCAGCGGCGGTGGAGATCCAACCGACGCAGTTCTATGAAATCGGTGGGAAACCGTTGGTGAACCCTTCCGGCTCGATTTACGCAACGGGTGCAAGTCCGATCGGTTTTCAGGGAAACTTTGGCAGGAGAAGCATTCAACCGTTCGCCAATGGGAGCGTGGGATTTTTGTATTTCACTCAGCAAGTTCCCATCGTGGGGTCGTCGCAGTTCAATTACACAATTTCCATTGGTTTCGGAGCGCAATTCTTTCGGCGCTCGGGCCGCTCGTTCAGCCTCGGATGGAAGTATTTCCATCTATCGAATGACTACCAGGCGCCGTTGAATCCAGGAATCGATTCCGGCGTTTTCTACGCTGGATTTTCAATCCTGCGTGGAGGCTGCCCATAGAAACAGTACGGCGGTACATCTGCCTTTTTGAGCATTCTTGCGCCTATTTCGGATGCGGAATTATCGATAAGACAACGTACTCGTCCCCTCGAATCACAAAATAGAATCGCCAATTGCGATTCACGCGTGCTTGCCAGATGTCGTTCGCTTCGTCGTATTTCTTAGCGTGCAGGGAAGGATGTCCCAGCCGATTGAGCAGGAACCCAAGTTGCTTGGCGAAAGCTTTGCGCACCTCAGGGAGCAGCGCCGCATAGTCCTTGTCGGCACGCGCTGTGAAGGCGACTTTTACTTCCGTCTCCTCGGGCTCTTGCTCCGTCTTCCCGTCCCGCGCTCAAGCGCGGAGATGGCTTCGGCCGCGGATTCGTAGGGGCCATGGATGCGGCCCTGGGCAAGGTCCTCCATGCCTTCGGCCAGACGCCGGTCGATGACTGTTTTCGGCGTGAAGGTAATTCTGCCATTCTCGAAGGACGCCTCCAGCAAATCCCCAACGTCCACACGCGCCCGCCTGCGGATGCTCCGCGGAATGACGACCTGGAATTTTGTCTTTACGGTTACGAGTTCCATATAATCGTGCCTCGTTAGATAGTTTAACAGTTGATCAAGCAAATTATCCAACGTTAGAGCATCCTCGAAACCGCCTCATGGATTTCGCCCCCACCTACGCCCGCAAGGCCAGGCTCGAATACGCCATGTCGAATTCCTTCGGCTTCGGCGGGACGAATGGGGCGCTGCTGTTCCGAAGATGGTCCGAATAGAAGGTAAGCGCCCCCAGGTTGGCCTCGTGGTGAAGAAAGCCCAGAAATGTCGCCCGCGTGGCTTAGGCAATTCGCTGCGCACTTCTCTCAGGATGCTCCCGCAGGATTCCTTCGATCTGCGCTTGTAATTCAGTTGCCATGTTCTTTTTGGCATCTTCGAAACTGCTGCCACCAACTGTGACCGGCAAACTTTTGCAAAGCCCCTTCCAGCCATCGTCTTCCGACCAGAAATCGCAGTCAATCGGTATGCTGGCCGCTACCTGTAGATTCACTATTTGAGAAGTCATAAATTACTCCACTCGAATCTTGCTTGTGCAATCGATCATCCGGGAACGCACAGAAGCCAGGCAATAGGGGCGGCAGCCCGTCCAAAGAATGCGTTCAATTTCCAGGCGAATCGCCGGCAGACGTCGCTGCCGGCGGCCAAGTTTTAGAATCGTTACTCCGCGCTCAGTTAAGCGGCTTTGCGCACGTCTGGCTTGTCGCTTTTGTTCTCGACGGAACTCGCTTCACGGGTAAGAGAAAGATTTGGGGCGTCCGTCCGCTCCAGAATTTTCCGTTTTCTCCATTTGCTAAGAAAAGGGAACAGCGTGCTAATGGCGAGTACCAGCACGCCAAGCGAAATCAAGAGCCATAAGGACCCGCGCCTGGCGGGCGCAGCGGGTGTAGCGGCTGCAGCATCAGGTGTACTGCCAGTCGCCGAGGACGTGCTGGCGGGCGCAGTTGGCATAGTGGCGGCTGCCGCAGGTGTACTGCCAGCCTCAGAGGACGAGCTGGCCGTCTCAGCGGACGGAGTCACGATTGCATCACGGCTTGCTGACCGTCTGCGAGGACGTGCCGCACGTGTGCTGGCAGTCTCCGCAGGTGGAGTAGCGGCAGCAGCGGGTGGGATGGCATTCTCCGGCACTGTGCTGGTCGTGGCAGCGGGCGCAACAGCGGCCGCAGGCGGTATGATGGCAGTCTGCGCAGGCGTGCTGACAGTCGCAACGGGGGCAGCGGGGGCGGAGGCAGTCACCGCAGGTGGAGTAGCGGCAGCAGCGGGTGTGGAGGCGGTCTCCGTTGGTGGAGTAGTGGCGGCGCCGAGTGTGACGGCAGTCTCCGCAGTCGCCGCGACAGTCGCAGCGGGTACAGCGGCGGCCCCAGCGCAGTGTTCGGATATCATGTTGAGTTCGGTCACGGTAAAGCTGTCATCAGCCGCGGCGGAACTCGCCCCACTCGCTCCGTGCCCGATGAGGGTTACGTCCTGGCTCAGATGTGGCTTGAGATCAACACTGCTGGTGGTGATCTTGAAAATGCGGCCGGTGTTGTCCTCCACAACTGTGTAGTTACCGTCAGAGCCGCCCAAGCAACCCTTAATGTTGGTTTGGTCCGTATTGGTGCTCGCTGGGGAAGTCTGTGCAAACCCAAGCCCGGCCATCAGGGCCGGTATAACGATCAACAAGAAAGTTCTCTTCATGGAATCCTCCGAAGATTCTCGCCTTGCGGCGATCTGAAATTTCGCTTGGGATTTGATTCTGCTTCCGATTCTGGTGTCGAACCCTCGAGGCTTTCGGGCTCCGGCGTGAGAACTTGGAGCATCCAGGTGAAACCACACAATCCTATTCGGTAAGAATCCGGCTGTCTGCTCCAAAACGCTCACATTTAGGGACAGCCTAACGACACATCGACCAGACGCCTGATTACACTGCCGTTCGAGTCCGCGATCAAGCTGGATAGCTTTACGCCCTTCCTCGCTTCTCTACCCGCCAGTCCAACCCCGGTAATGGCCCTTTTGTACCTCGGAGACTACGCCTTAGGTGTCTTTCCATCTGGTTCCAGCCGCGCCACAATGAAACTTTCGTACTGGAAATCGGCCCTAACCCCATGGATAAAGCGTTCGGTACCGCCCTGGCGCCCACCCCCGCAAGAAAGGGAACGGCCCGCGCCGCCCTTGTCGACCTGAAAGCGACTTCCAGAGTTCTGCTCACCGAATGTTTTCGCCAGTTCGGTATAGAGACGGTGATGGTGTCATCGAGCGCGGCGGAGCGTCTGCGGCAAGAAAAGTTCGAGGCGTGCGTAGTGAATCTGGCTCCCGGTGCTGACGCAGTGATGGAAGCCGCGCGCAGTTCGCCCTCGAACAGCCGGATCGTGCTTTATGGTCTTGGCGGCAATGCGCAGGAGGCCATGCGCTACTCCAAGTACGGTATCAACGCCATGTTTCAGGAGCCTTTGGAGCGGCCCGCAGCGCTCAAATTGGTTCGCGCCACGCACATGCTGGTGCTGCACGAATTCCGGCGCTACGCGCGAATTCCGATCATGACGGAGGTCACGGTGGTCAGTCCTGACGGGCATCGGCTAAGCGCTACCAGCATCGATGTCAGCTCCGGAGGAATGTCGTTGAAGAGTTCGGAGGATATGCCTGCGGGAACGAGTGTCGAAATATCCTTTTCGCTGCTCACTCTGCCCCGCGTGACCATCCGCTCAGTCGTAACTTGGCGCAAGGCGAAGTCCTTCGGACTACGCTTTGAGCCCGCCGACGACCGCCGTCACAAAGTTAAAGAGTGGATTGACGGTTACCTGGAAAGCTAGTCCGGCCGATCCTGGCCAGGCTAGTAAACCTCCTGCCTGAGTGCAGCATCTCATGCCCGCCACTTGCTGGCGGCTGAGTGATCCTGCCTCGCTCTCCACACGTTCGTCTAAGGAGCACACACCTCGTGACAATCAAAGTGCATTCAACGAAATCAGATCGTCCAAAACCGTCTTATGGTAATCGGGGAATCAGGAAGTCATGGATTCCCTACTCGATAGGGCTGGCTCTCGCCTTGGTTGCTCTGCTGGCGCTGCCTAGCCCGGCCCAAGCTCAGACTTACACCGAGAATACGATTTACAGCTTCCCCGGAGGTGACGGCGGAATCGAGCCCTTATTCTCCGGTGTGGTGCGCGACTCGGAGGGAAATTTCTACGGCACCACGTACGCGGGTGGTCCCTACAATTACGGAACCGTATTCAAGGTGGACGCGGCTGGAAACGAAACCGTGCTCCATGGCTTCGGCCAGGGCCATGACGGACGAACCCCTTATTCCGGCCTGGTGCTCGATTCCACTGGACACTTATTCGGGACCACATACGGCGGCGGCATCCGCGACAGAAAGTGCCGTAACGGCTGCGGAATTGTCTTCGAGATCTTCCCCAACGGCGACGAAAAAATATTGCATGGCTTCGGTGGCGTGAAGGGAGACGGATCTCTTCCCATCGGAAACCTGATTCGCGACGCGGCCGGCAATTTATACGGAACCACGCAGATGGGCGGCACTTACGGCTACGGAACAGTTTTTAAAATTGACGGCGCCGGCACGGAGACTGTGTTGTACAACTTTGGCGAATCCCTCGACGGAGACTATCCCGCCGCAGGCGTGATCGAGGATTCGGCGGGCAATTTCTACGGCACAACCTCCGGTGGCGGGGCCAACAGTTTAGGAACGGTGTTCAAGCTGGATCCATCCGGTCACGAGACCCTGCTTCACAACTTTGCCGGCGGGTCTGACGGATCTGCTCCCATGTCTGGGTTGGTGCGGGACCCGAGCGGTAACCTTTACGGTACTACTTATCTGGGCGGTACCTACGGTGTGGGCACGGTGTTCGAAGTAGACGCGAATGGGAATGAGACTATTCTGGAAGCTTTTGGCGCGAACAACAGCGGTGATTACGCGGAATCGACATTAGTGCGAGACTCGCAAGGAAATTTGTACGGCTCGACCATACAAGGCGGGGCCAACGCGAGCGGCACGGAAGGTGGAACTGTGTTCAAAGTCAGCAGTCAGGGTGCCTTCTCCGTGCTGTATGGTTTTGCCGGAGAACCTAACGGCGCCGGTCCCGATGGACCGCTGATGATTGACTCCTCAGGCACTTTGTATGGCACTACAGCCAGCGGGGGGACAACAAATAATGGAACCGTCTTTCAGCTCACTCCTTAAGCCACATGGCAGCTAAGGACTCACGGCCGGACGCAACCTGCGTCCGGCTTTTTCTCGACCGCGTCATGATCGAGCTTCCCGTTACAATATCCTCGTGACCGAAGCCAGCACCCGCGAAGCACCTGCCGCAGCCGAAGCCGCGCCCGGTCGCCACCGCTTCACCCTCCGCCAAAGAATCATTCTGCGCATCATTATCGCGGCGGGGTACGAGTTCATCCGGCTAATCGGCCCCACGCTGCGCATCTGCGTCTCGCGGGAGGAAGGCGCGCAGGAAACTGTTGGGCAGCGGCCGCTGGTTATTTCGTTCTGGCACGCTGGAATTATTCCGGCCACTTACATCTTCCGCAACGTCGGTATTCGCGTGATGAGCAGCAACAGTTACGACGGCGAATATATGGGGCGCATCATCCGCAAATTCGGCTTCGTCGCCGTCAAAGGATCGAGCAGCCGGAACGCCGTGCGGGCGCTGCTCGGGCTGCGCCGCGCCCTGAAAGAAGGCTGGTCCGTCGCCTTCAGCATCGACGGCCCGCGCGGGCCGCGTTACAAAGTCAAGCCTGGGCCGGTCACGCTGGCGCGATCTTCTGGAGTTCCCTTGACTATCTTTCACATTGCGGTCGACAGGGCGTGGGTGCTCAATACCTGGGACCGGCTGATCATTCCGAAACCTTTTTCCCGCGTTCTGATCCGCTTTGGCAAGCTTATACCGGTTCTGGCTGATGCCACTGACGAAGATTTGGACCGCTATCAACAGGAACTGCAGGACTCGCTCGATCGCGTCCGCGAATTTGCCGAGGGTAATATTGAGAAAGTCGGCACAGCCGAATTCCCCTACGGCGCTTGAGAATCAGGAGGACTTTATGCCCGCTACTTACTCCGCCAGGAAAATCAGTCCGATGCTGGCCGCTGCCGACATGGAGGAGACGCTCGCGTTCTACCGCGACGTGCTCGGATTCACGACCATGATGAAATCTCCGGGATATTGCATCATTGAGCGGGACGGGCTGACCATTCACTTCATGAAAGCCGCGTCCGAAGAAGTGACGCGCTGCGTCCGCGAACATACGGAAATCTACATTGAAGTTTCCGGCATCGATGGGCTGTGGGAGCATGTAAAAACCTACAAAGACCGCTATCGGATCCGGGATTTGTTCGAGCGCGAATATGGCATGACCGAGTTCCATATCAGCGACCCCAGCAGTTGCCTGATCTTTGTGGGAGAGCCGACGGCGGCGCGAAAACAGATGCAGGGAACAGGAAGTTGATTCCCCAGCGATTTGACGAACCTCGGTTCCACCCGGTAGATTTCTCACACCACTATTTTGTTCTTTGAAATGCCCTTCGGTTTGCGCGTCTTTGCCTTGTGGCGAAGACAGGGAAGCGGGTGCAATTCCCGCGCTGCCGCGCAACTGTAAGCGAGAAAACCGCAGCCGGTCACTGGGAGAAATTCCGGGAAGGCCGTCTGTACGAATCCGGATGTTCCGAGCCAATTGCTAACTGCCAATTGCCGCTCGACGCATCCTCACTCGCAGAGCCAGGAGACCGGCGTAAACCGTCCACCTTAACCCCTTTCGCGTGAAGGAGGATGGTTATGCGCGCACTCTGCGCTTGGTTTTTGCTTTTTGTTTTCACTGCGGCAGCATCCGCTGCCGACCTCAAGATCAAAGTCGTCGATCCTCAAGCTGCCGGCGTCGCCGGGGCGCAGGTTTCCTTGTTTTCAAAAGGAACAGACGCTGCCGTAAAAATTGTCGCTACGTCTGCCGAAGGAATCGCCGAGTGCGGTGAGTTGTCCTCTGGCAACTACCGCGTTCAAGTCCTGGCCCCGGGCTTCGCCCCGCAGGCGTCAGACATCCCGGCTCATTCTGACGTCATAACAATCCCGTTGCACCTCGCCACGGCATCGGAAACTGTCGTAGTGACTGCGACTAGAACGCCGGCACTGGCCGAGGAAAGCGGCTCCAGCATTTCGACTTTGGAGAACGGTCAACTCGAAACCATGCAGCCCACGGCTGCGAATGATGCGGTCCGCTTTCTCCCCGGAGCTGTGATCAACACTGCGGGCCAGCGCGGAGGCCTGTCTTCGTTGTTTGTGCGCGGCGGGGATTCCACCTACAACAAAGTGATTGTAGATGGAGTCACCGTCAACGAGCCGGGCGGGACGTTCGACTTCGGCACGCTGCCGCTTACCGAGGCCAATCGCATGGAATTTCTGCGCGGCGCGCAGAGCACGCTTTACGGCTCCGATGCGATGACCAGCATAGTGCAGGTTTTCACCCGCACGGGGAGTACGCCCACTCCTGAATTTCGCTTCGGCGGCGATGGCGGAAACTTTTCCACTGGCAACGGCTTCGCTTCGCTGGCGGGAGCTCGAAACCGCTTCGATTACAACCTGTTCGGAGAGCAGTTCAATACCAACGGCTTCGGCATCAATAACGCGAATTCCGATTCGCTGGCCGGCGCCAATGTTGGAGCCGCACTAAACAACGAAGTTTCCTTTCGCGTCCACTTGCGCCACTCCAACAGCCATACGGGGCTGCCCGGCGAATGGAGTTTCAACAACGATCCGCTTCTGCCGCCCGATCCCGAGGAATGGTCCCAGCTCAACAGTCTGCTCGGTAGTGTCGAACTCACCGTCGCCAAGCCTTCGGGATGGCATCATCGCTTCACCGGCTTCGATTATCTCTATCGCTATACCGATTTGAATCTAAACGGTGATCCCGCTCGCGTCAGCCCTATCTATGGGCAAATTGATTTTCCCGACCACGAATACGACGACATCAATCGCGCCGGATTCGAATATCAAGGAGATTATTCCGAACGCGCCTGGGCTCACACTACTTTCGGATATCGCATCGAGAACGAAAACGGGTTTGTAGGAAGCTTTGGCGCGCAGACTCCCGGCCAGCGGCTTAATCAGGACGCCTACGCACAGCAACAGATCGCCTGGGGTCGGCTCTCGGCTGTGGTGGGCGGGCGTTTCGTCCACAGCAGCGTCTTCGGCAATACGGGCGTACCGCGCGTGGCGCTGACTTTGCTGGCCAGGGGCGGAGGAGAAATTATCTCCGGAACCCGCTTGCGCTTCTCCTACGCCACCGGCTTCAAAGAACCTCGCCTGGAAGAAACATTTGCTGGACCACCCTACTCCGCCCCGAATACCGGCCTCAAGCCGGAGCGAGTTCGCGCCTTCGAAGCCGGGGTTCAGCAGGATTTCGTCCATGGAAAATACGTCTTCAACGCCACTTACTTCAACAACCTGTTTCACGACCAGATCAATTACGAGACGGTTAACTTTACGACGTTTGTCGGTGAATACTTCAACGTGAATCAAGCCTTCGCACAAGGAGCGGAGGTTGAACTGCAAGCTAAACTGAGAAGCCGGTTGCTGCTCAATACCGCATACACCTACACATCTACCGAGATCCTCAGCGATCCCGCTCCCATCGACTCGCAGTACAATCCCGGACAGCCACTGTTGCGGCGTCCCAAACACTCTGCCACGACACTATTGTCTTATCTCGGCGGCCGGTGGGGTACGAACCTCAGCGGAAGCTTTGTTGGACGGCGACCGGATGATGATTTTCTTGGGTTTGGAATTTATCACGCAGCAGGTTACGTGCGGGCCGATTTCGGCGGATGGTATGCGGTCAACTCGCGCGTAACGGCTTATGCCAACGTCGAGAATGCGCTAGACCGGCGCTACAACGAAGTGGTCGGCTATCCTGCGCTGCCCATCAATTTCCGTGCCGGGTTTCGCTTCCGCATCGGAGGGGAGTAGGGTGCGACCAATGAAAAGGGGCACGATTCTGAGCTCGTGCCCTGGTCTGAAAACCAGTCGCAGAAAGGCCCTCAGCTAACTTTCTCTGGCTCCCGTACCATCGCCATAGGCAGCGAGGCGGCCATCTTGCCGCCGAAATATTTTGTTCGCGCCAGCAGGAGTTTTTCCACATCAACCCCGGTGAGCGGCTGTTGCCGTCCGAGCAGGTGGGTGACCAGCGCAATCTGCGCGAAGTGTTCCACGGTCTCCATTTTCATGTAAGCGTGCTCGATTGTGTCCCCGTAGGTAACGACGCCGTGATTCGACATCAGAATGGCATCGTAGTGAGGGACGTATGGTTCCAGTGTCTTCGCCAACTCCGATGTTCCTGGGGTTCCATAGCGCGCCAGGGGAATGCATCCCAGGCCCATCACGACTTCGCAGACCAGCGGCTCGGTCAGGGGCATACCCGCAGCGGCGAAGCCGGTCGCGGTGGGAGGGTGGGCATGCACAATCGCCGTTATGTCCGGACGGGTGCGGTAGATGAGCAGGTGCATGCCAATCTCGCTGGTCACGTTGCGCCGCCCGGCCACGCGCGTGCCTTCGAGATCGACGATCACCATGTCGCCGGACCGCATCGCCCCTTTGCTGATGCATGTGGGGGTCACGAGAATTCTCTGGTGATCGAGCCGGACCGACAAATTTCCGTCCATCGCCGCCACAAAGCCACGCTCGTGGAGCATGCGCCCGTAGCGAACAATCTCTTCCCTGTATTTTCGTTCCGCGGACATGGAAATACTCTCTTAGGGGAGTGACGAAAAGCGGCTAAAGCTTCAGCCCCCGCATAGTATCGCACCTTGCGCGTAAGAGACAAACAAATTTACCAAAGATTGACAGAATATCTTGGTTCCGGTTTGGTTCCGGCCCTGCTTATGCGCGGCCTGCATTGCTCCTATAATCTGAAATCGTGTTGGTTTCTGACTTCCACTTCCATCTTCCCGAAGAGCTTATTGCTCAGGAACCGCCCGCCGCCCGCGACGGCGCCCGCATGTTGCGTGTACAGCGAACGTCCGGCCGGTGGTCTGATGGCCACTTCCGCGAGTTCCCGGACCTGCTGCGGGAAGGCGATCTTGTGGTTTTTAACAACACCCGCGTCTTCCCCGCCCGGCTTTACGGGCACCGCGACGGCGCTCGCGCTCAGGCGGTGAGTCCGCACAATCCCGCGGCCCGCGATTTTCTCCACGGCTGCATCGAAGTTTTGCTTACGCGACAGCTTTCCGCCGAGCCCAACGATTGGGAATGCCTGGTTCGTCCCGGCCGAAAAATCGGCGTGGGGGAACGGCTATTTTTCGGCGAGCCCAGTGAGCTGCAAGCTGAAGTTCTGGCCCGCGCGGAATTCGGCGAGCGTCGCATCCGGTTCCAGCCGGTTGCGGATTTCTTCGGGGTCCTTGACCGCATCGGGCACGTTCCCCTGCCGCCCTATATCGCGCGCGCCGATTCTTCGCGAGATCGCGAGCGTTATCAGACGGTTTACGCCGACCCGCGCGGGTCGGTTGCGGCCCCCACCGCGGGTCTTCATTTCACAGCGGAAGTCCTCGATCGCATGCGGCAGCGCGGGGTCGAGACGGCCGACATAACGCTCCACGTAGGCCTGGGGACCTTTCAGCCAATTCGCACCGAGCGCGTCGAAGATCACAAACTTCACTCTGAGCCCTACTCCATCTCCACTGCTGCTGCCTCCGCCATCAACCGGGCCTTGCAGGATCGACGCCGCGTCATCGCGGTAGGCACCACCACGGTTCGCACCCTCGAACACGCGATTCGCGCCGGTGCGGGAAACATTGCCGCGGGAGCCGCGGCGGCGGCCATCTTTATTTACCCCGGTTTCGAATTCCAAGCGGTTAGAGCGATGCTGACAAATTTCCACCTGCCACAATCTTCTCTGCTGATGCTGGTGAGTGCTTTCGGCGGAAAGGAAAACATCTTGCGGGCTTACGCACACGCAGTCGCCGGAAAGTATCGTTTCTATTCCTACGGGGATTGCATGTTCATCGAGTGATTTCGGGCTGCGCTATACTTTTTTGGGAGCGTCCATGACCGCCGCTGCGAGACAATTCTCGGTTCACGACTTCATCTCCGAACTGCGCAAATTTCCTGAGGCCGCCTTCGACGAAACTGAGGAAGTCCGCGCGTTTCTGCAAAATACTCCGATCAAACCGGAGTCGCTTGCGCCCTATCTGACCTGGGACGGCCAGCACTATACCCGCAATCTGATCGACAAAACTGGGCTCTACGAGTTAATCGCCATCTGCTGGGAAGTGGGCCAGGCCAGTTCCGTTCATAACCATCGCGACCAGAACTGCTGGATGGCCGTTCCCATCGGGCGTTTGCTGGTGGAGAATTTTCATGTGGTTCATCAGGATATTGCCGCCGGCAGATGCACGATCAAGGCCACCGAAACAGTCGAGATGAATGTCTCGCATCCCTGCGCCGTGGATCCTCTGGAGCCCGTGCATCGTGTTTTTAATCCCCGCGAATTTAATCGGCGAGCCGTGAGCCTGCACGTTTACTCCCGACCCTTCGACACTTGCGTCGTGTATTCCGCCGAGCAGGGGACCTGTGGCGAAATCCAACTGCACTACACCACCGAATACGGCAAGCCGGGCAAGTGACTTTAGGCATTTGCGGCCCGCTTTTCCTCTTGGCAAAATGCCCATGCGGACGCGGAGTGTCCGCTTGAGGTATTCGCATGAGATCGGTTTTTCCCTGGCTCGTAATTCTTGGGCTATTCATCGCAGCTTTCGTGCACTATGGAAGTCATTTTCCACAGCTGAAGCAGTTGTCGACAGTTCAGTCCAAAGAAGCGACGGATGCAAAAGATGCAGACCCAACTCCAGCGCTGCTTCCGCCTTCCGACAAACTTGTCACGGTGGTTAGTCCCCTGCAACAGTTAATGGACGGCGCCAACAGTGCGGCCGGTACGGCAGATAAGCCGCCCCAGCCGCAACCGCTACGCAAACCGAACCCCGCCGATTTGATCGCGCCCTCGCCCGTCGGCACGGGCGGCGTAATCCTGCACAGAACGTTTACCGTGTCATCCGCTGTAAATTTTCCTTTCGAAATCCCCGCACATGCGGCGACACCACAGTTGCATGGTCACTATCAATCGTTTACCCGCCAGAACGAAACTCAGGCGGGAGTTGATGCAACGGATATTGGCTTTCTGTTAATGAACGAGGCGCAATACGCCGAGTTTGTGAACCGCCGGCCCGCGGACTCGCTGTTCTCCGTGGAAGCTTCTCACGATCAAGATATAAATTTCGGCCTGCCCTCATCGCTCAGCCAGCCGGCCAAATTTTATCTCGTGTTCCGCAACGCTCCGGGAGAAGATAAGAAGATTGTGAAGGCCGATTTTTCGGTCGAGTTTTAGCCAGCGGCTGGGCGGAGAAGAGTTCCCGAGCGCGCGCAGGCTGCTAAACTATTGGCTTGCCGTCGCGAAAAAAATCTTCCGGATCTGAACCCAGCGCTTCGCCGCCGCCCGCAGAATCCTACGCTCCCCGCGCGGCAGGCAAATCTGCGAAAGAGCGCATTTTCCTGATCGACACCATGTCATTCATCTTCCGCGCCTATCACGCCATGGCGCGGCAGCGCTCCATGTCGACCAAGTCCGGCCTTCCCACCGCCGCGGTTTACGTTTTCGTAAACATGTTGCGGAAATTGCGGGACGACTTTTCCCCGCGCTATCTCGCCGCAGTGTTCGATGTGGCCGCCAAGACTTTTCGCGATACGCAGGCCGAGGCCATCGCTACGGTCCGTAAATTCGACATTAAGACGCAAACTTTCACAGAGATCGAATACAAAGGCTACAAGGCCAACCGCGCCGCCATGCCCGAGGATCTTGCGCAGCAGATTCCATACATTCGCCGCGCGCTCGAGGCTTACCGAATTCCGATTCTTGAACTTGCCGGCTTTGAAGCCGACGACGTGATTGGCACACTGGCCCGCAAGGCTGCGGCTGATTCGTATTGCGTTTATGTCGTTTCCAGCGATAAGGACATGATGCAACTGGTCAACGACGATGTTCAGATTCTGAATCCTCCGAAAGATAATCTGATCTGCGACGCCGCCAAGGTGGAAGAAATTCTCGGCGTGCCTCCCGAGCGCGTGATCGATATCATGGCCCTGCGCGGCGATGCCATCGACAATATTCCCGGGGCGCCCGGTATCGGAGAAAAAGGCTCCGTCGAAATCATTAAGCGATTCGGCACGGTCGAGCAGGCTCTTGACCGCGCTTCCGAAGTGGAGAAGAAAACTTATCGCGAGTCACTGCTGAACAATCGTGACACCATTCTTTTCAGCAAGAGCATGGCCACCATCGACACGAATGTGCCCGTGGATCTGAATGTTGAAGCCATGCGCGTGGGCGAGCCCGACCTCGCCCTACTCCGCACGTTGTTCACGGAACTTGAATTCACCTCGCTACTGAAGGAGCTGCTGTCGGAAGTTCAGATTGCGGAGACTCACTATAGCGAGGCTCAGTCGGGCGCGGATGTGGAAAGCGTACTCGATTCGCTCGCCGTGGGAGCTGCCCTCGCAATCGCCGTAGAACAGTCCGGCCCACTTCCAGAAATGGAGGACGAAGAAATCGCTGAGGAAATCCCGCAATCGGGAATGCTTGCGCTCAGCGATGATGCCCCTCCCGCACTATTGCCAGAGCCGGTTTCCCCTCGCCTGGCGATTTCCGCGACCGCAGGCGCAGCAGCTGTCGTCAAACTGGATTCCAGCGGCGCAGCCTCGAAACTTCGCTCTGTCTTAACAGACACGGCAACATCCAAAACCGTTCACGATTACAAAGCTGTGATTCATGCGCTCGACGCACTCGGCATCAACCTTCAGGGCGTGCAGCACGATCCCATGCTGTACTCCTACCTTCTCGATCCCACTTACTCGTCGCATCGCCTCGCCGATGTTGCGCTGCGCCGCTTCAATCTCAAACTTAGCGGCGATCTCGCGGAAGCCGCTGATGTCACTGGCCGGCTGGCTTCTGTTTTCCGCGAAGAAGTCAAACAGGCAGGACTGACAGGGCTTTACGAAGAAATCGATCTGCCGCTCGTGCCGGTTCTCGCCCGCATGGAACAGGCTGGAGTAAAAATCGACACGGCCGCGCTCGCGAAAATGTCGACCGAACTCGAACGCGAGATCGCAATCAAAGCGAAAGAAGTTTGTGAGATCGCCGGATGCGAATTTAACATCGGCTCTCCCAAGCAGCTCGGCGATGTTCTGTTCAACCGGATGAATCTGCCCAAGCCGGTGAAGTATGGCAAGGGCCGCACTATATCGACAGCCGTCGATGTTCTCGAAACTCTCGCCGAAGATCATCCCATCGCGCGCATGGTGCTCGACTATCGGCAGCTTACCAAGCTCAAATCTACGTACGTCGATACTCTGCCCGCGCTCATCAATCCCGCCACCGGACGACTACACACCACCTTCTACCAGGCGGGGACAGCCACCGGACGTCTTTCTTCCGCGAATCCGAACCTGCAAAATATTCCCATCCGCACCGAACTCGGACGCGGCATTCGCGCCGCCTTCATCGCCGAGCCCGGCCACGTTCTGCTCACTGCCGACTACTCGCAGATTGAACTGCGCCTGCTCGCCCACTTCTCGCGCGACCCGCTCCTGGTCGAAGCCTACCGCCGCGGCGACGACATCCACACCCTCACCGCCTCGCAAGTTTTCGGAGTGCCGCCGCTGATGGTCACGCCCGAGCACCGCCGCGCGGCCAAAGTAGTAAATTTCGGCATCGTCTACGGCCTCTCGCCGTTCGGCCTGTCGCAACAACTCGGCATTGAGCCCGCCGAAGCGAAACTTTTCATCGCCAACTATTTCGAAAAATACAAAGGCGTCCGCGCGTTCATCGACAAGACCCTGGAAGAAGCTCGCCGCGACCTGAAGGTAAGGACCCTCCACGGGCGCATCCGCCCCATCCCCGACATCAACAGCAAGAATGCTAACCAGCGCGGCTTCGCCGAACGCACGGCGGTAAACACTCCGCTGCAAGGGACTGCGGCGGACTTAATCAAGGTAGCGATGATCGGGATTGACGCGGCGTTGCAAGAGCGCGGGTTGAAATCGAGAATGACGCTGCAGGTCCACGACGAACTTGTCTTCGAGGTTCCGGAGAAGGAAGTGGAAACCATGCAGTCTCTGGTCCGCGAGCACATGGAAACAGTCCACGCGCTAGCGGTCCCTTTATTAGTAGAAATGGGGGCAGGTTCCAACTGGAGGGATTTAGAATAGGGCCGATCAGCGGCAACAAATCGTCCACCCATGCGCAGAATTCGAAGATAAGGAGTGGCCATTCCGATGACGCGCTCAGCATTTCTCCTAAGCAGTATATTCCTCGCCACAACGCTCTCGGCCCAGACAACGTCGGTCAGAATTGCCGGCGTGTTGGAGCCGCCCGAACTGACTGGGGAGCCAAAGAAATTCAGCCAGCCCACTCAAGAAGACAAGGAACTGGCGGAGGTCGTGGGCCATTTAAAAGACGAAGAGGGGACGCGAGCAGCCCTCCCTGCCCTGAATAAGTTCATAGAGGCGCACCCTGATCGCTCAGACGCATATTTTCTGAGGGCCACCTGTAACGCCTGTGTTTTGAGCAGCCACGATTGGGAGGGAATTACAGCCGACGTGAAAGCAGCAGCGTCGCATCCAGTCGCCGCTATTTATAACTCGACCGATTACTACTCGCTCCTAGGCAAAATCGAAATGGCAAGGGGGGAGTACGGACAGGCCATGGACGACTTGGAAAAGGCGATGTCAAGGGACCTGGGATCTGCCGACAAAATGTTCAATATCGAGGGGGTCAAGCCCGAGAGAACGTCGAAATTCTGCGCCTGGAACCTTACTGACCTCGATGCCCTAGTGTCGAAGTATCCTAAGGACTACCGCGCGCTGTTGCTCCGAGGACTCTATTACAAATTCTTTACCACCTTCAAGGAAGACGAATATGCAAGTGCGATGCAAGACTTCCAGAGGGCCGCCCTATTAAATCCGAAATCCGCCTTACCGCAGTATTTTATCGGGCAAATCTACACAAAAGCCTCTTTTTGGACGAAAAAGGCATGGGCATCGGACGCCAGCCGAGATGAGATAACGAGGAATTCGGTCCAAGCTTATACAAAGGCAATTCAATTGGATCCGAGGTTCTTGCCGGCGTACGAGGAGATAGCCTCCGGCTACCTCAACCTAAAGCAGTACCCGCAGGCCATCAAGTTCTACGACAAAATCATCGAGCTTGACCCTGAGAATTCGACCGCCTACTCCGATCGCGGAATCTCAAAGTTGGAATCTGGACAATACTTTTCCGCGAAAGTTGATCTCAGCGACGCAATCCGGAGAACGAATGAGGACGGTTCTTTCTTGCCGAATTTGTACGAGTATCGTGGCGATGCAAACGTCCAGCTCGGCTTCTACAGAGAGGCGATCGACGACTATAGCAAAGCCATCGAAAGGCGATTGGCGAACGACATCTTCCTTTTCAGCTTGAAGCAAATCAGGGCTCTATACCCCGAGTACGATCAGGTCTCTGACGAGACGCTGTGCCGAAAGCTGAACGTCCTCTTCTTCCCTCAGTTCGAATACAAGGTGTTTGCCGAAGAGCTGATGGAGAAGAACGGAAAATGGGAAGTCGGCCTGCTCAACGATTTGTATGAGAAGCGCGGAGATGCCTACCTCAAGACGGGACATTATCGCCTGGGCGTACTCGATTTTACGCGGATATTCAAAGGCATCCCGAACTTTGCGGATTCCACAGATCGCTGGCGGAAGCTTGGCATGAGTGGCGACGGAAAAGATTACTACCTAGACGTTAAGAGCGCTGAGTTCCCCGAAGGACAAACGATGCGGCTGTGGATCAAAATGACGGGAAAGAAGGGAAGCGAGACGCTGGCATTCGAGATCAACTGTAGAACGAGGCTGATAGACAACACGTCATTGGTCACCTACGACTCGAACGGAACTGTGGTGAATACCTCGGAGCTGAGCGGCGGTTGGCAATCGATCATACCGGATTCGATCGGCGAGCAGCTTTACAACGGAGCGTGCTCGTCGGGCTCGTAGGCTCGAGAAAGCAGGCAATCCCCTGTCGCGGTAGCGTTCGCAGGCCTCAACCTCTCTACCCTTTATATTATACTAGAATATAACTAAGGAGAGTTGGCCATGCACACCACGAACCTGCGCAAAGTCGGCGGCTCGGTCATGTTGGCCGTCCCGCCCGCGCTGCTCGACGTCCTGCAATTGCAGCCCGGCGCCCAAGTCGGCATCGCGGTTGAAAGTGGCCGTCTCGTCGTGGAGCCACGACAGCGTCGACGGTATACCCTGGACGAACTGCTGGCCCAATGCGATCCCAAGGCGCGTCATTCGAAACAAGGCTCGAAACGACGCTCGAAACAAGAACGAGAATGGCTCGATCGCAAGCCCGTCGGCGGCGAACTCATCTGATGGAACGCAGGATCGAACGAGCGATGGAACGAGCGGGGGAACGGGAGATGAAGCGCGGCGAAATCTGGCTCGTCAGTCTCGATCCCGCTTCCGGCCACGAGCAAAAGGGCCGCCGCCCGGTGCTGGTCGTCTCCCCCGAGCCGTTCAACGGGATCACCAAAGTCCCAGTAGTTCTGCCCATTACAAGCGGTGCCAACTTCGCTCGTATGGCAGGTTTCGCCGTGCCCTTGACGGGTGCCGGCTGCAAAACGACGGGGATTATCCGATGCGACCAGCCCCGCGCTCTCGATCTCGCCGCACGCGATGGCAGGAAGCTGGAAAGCATTCCAGACGCGATCATGGAAGAGGTGCTCGCGAGGCTCACACCGATATTCGAGTGAGCGTGATCCGGAATGAACCGCAGCCCTCATCGGCGCTAAACTCAAGTCGATGCTTGATCCCGCCGCAACCCTCATCCTCGACTGGCTCCGGCAGATCGGCCTGACTGTTCGCTTCGCGTCCCTCGACGCCGATACCTTCCTGCCCGGCGTCACGCTGGCGCCGGACGGTCTCATCGTCGATCCCGAGCGTCTGCTCTATCCCGGGGATCTGCTCCACGAAGCCGGACATCTTGCCACGATGCTGCCCAAGCAGCGCGCATCCACGGGCCCGAATGCCGGATCCGACATGGGCGACGAGATGGCCGCCCAAACCTGGTCCTATGCCGCGGCCATCCACCTCGGACTCCCGCCCGAGATCGTCTTCCACTCCACCGGGTACAAGGGCGCTGCCGCGTCACTCATCCAGATTTACCGCGATGGCAGCGCCGGAGTTCCGCTGCTGCAGTGGATGGGCCTCACTCTTGACCCAGCCCGCGCCGCGGCTATCTCTGTTGATCCCTATCCGCACATGATTCGCTGGCTCCGCATCCAACCCGATTCTTGTTGAACCCGAACAGACTGGACGGCGGGCGATTATAGCTCTCGGCGCAACGCCCGACTGATCATCCTCACGCGCCTAGCGCTTTCTGAATCTCCCCCGCAATCCCCGCCGTGATCGCCAGCATCTTCTCTTCCGACTCGGCCTCCACCATCACGCGCGCCAGCGCTTCGGTTCCCGAGTAGCGCACCACGACGCGGCCGTTTCCGTCCAGTTCGCGTTCGGCGGCTTCGATGGCGCGCTGTACCTCGGGCACCTGTGCAAACGGGATTTTCTGGCGCACCAGAACGTTTTGAATTTTTTGCGGAAACACTTTCAGGTCGCTCACCAACCCGGCCAGTGACTGGCCGCTGCGCACTATCACGTCCATCACGCGCAGCGCGGTCAGCAGGCCGTCTCCGGTGGTCGCGTCGCCGTCGCGAAAAATGATGTGCCCCGATTGTTCCCCGCCCAGCGTCGCGCCCGTCTTCAACATTTCTTCGAGAACATATTTGTCGCCGACGTTCGCGCGCAACATACGAATGCCAGATTTCTTCAGCGCGGTCTCGACTCCCATGTTCGACATGGTTGTCGCAACAACCGTATCCCCGTTCAATTTCCCACGGGCGTGCAAGTCGCGCGCCACGAGCAACAGCACGCCATCGCCATTCACCACGCGTCCCGCGGCGTCGCAAAACAAGGCGCGGTCGGCGTCGCCGTCGAAGGTGACACCAAGGTCGAATTTCTCGCCCGATTCGGCTACGGTTTTGCCCAGCGTTTCCGGGTGGAGAGCACCGCATCCTTGATTAATATTTCTGCCGTCCGGCGCAATGTGGGTGAAGGTCGCCTGAACGCGCAGGCTGCGGAATAACTCGGGAGCCTCGGCGGTTGCGGCGCCATTGGCGCAATCCACCAACACGCGCAACCCGCTCAAGTCGGATGACACGCTGCCCGCCAGCGAGTGGATATAAGCCTTGCGCAGCGCCGTCTCTCCGGGCAGGGATGGTCCCGCGATCCTCAAGGCGGTGTCATCCGCGGCTCCGGGCTTTCCCAGCAACGCGAAGATTTCTCTTTCGATAGCAAGTTCGCGCGCGTCTGTCAGCTTGAATCCATCGCCGGAAAAGACTTTGATCCCGTTATCGGTCCAGGGATTGTGCGAAGCCGAAATCACAACTCCGGCAGCAAAGCCGCGCGAACGCGCCAGGTACGCCACTCCCGGCGTGGTGATCACACCCGCGCTATGGACGACAACTCCCACCGCCGCCATACCGGCCGCCACGCGATCGGCAATCCATGCGCTCGATTCCCGCGTGTCCTGTCCCATGACCGCCTGGGCCGTGCCGCTCCCTCGCATCAGATCGTGGCCCAGGGCGCGGCCGATCAAATACGTGCTTTCCATGGTCAGCGGGAATTCGCCGGCGACGCCGCGTATCCCGTCCGTGCCAAATAATTGCCGCGTCTGATTGCTCATAGATTTGTGCAGGTTCCTGAATGAGACCCGAACCCGTCCATTAGCGGACCGATCAGGATATCCCATAACTGTAAGGCGAGATTAGTGCCCAGTGCCGGCAGGGGTAGTCTTTCCCATGATCACGGTCACTCGCACCGGAGTCGGCAGCACGACCTGCACCAGCGGATCGGCGACATACACATTGGTGACAAAAGTGGCCTGCGTCCGGGTTCCCGAGGCATCGACGGGATCGGTGGTGGCCGCGTCGAGAGTCTCCACGTGATGACGCGGACCGGTGATGGTGATTCTTTCCGGGTCCACCAACACTTTGACAATCTGCTCGCCTTCCACGAAGTTGCCGGTGACTCGCGGATGAATCTCGACATCGCGCGTAAGGCGGGTATCGAAACTGAGATGCACCTGCCCGGGGACGACCTGCACCACATGCAGATCGCGCTGGTGGCGAATCTGCTGCGCGGTGAGGTCGAAAGTGCGCTCGCCGGGCTTGGCGTCGGCTAATTCCAATTCCGCATGGATATCGGTGGTGCGCAGTTCGCGGATCAGGCGCTCCGGGCCGCGCACCCGAATCTGCGCCTCGGGAATGGTGACCGAGCTGACTTCCAGGTTGGGTGGAACATCACGAAACTCGATGGGAACTCGCACGGCTACTTCGGCGGGCTCCTGATCGGGCGAGATCGCCAGCCACAAACCAGTGGCAATCAGCAGGGACAAAATTTTCAGCCAGAAGTTATGCAGCACCCAGCGCTTGAAGAAGTCCTTCACAACGGGCGCTCCATTTCCGAATCGGCATCGCCATCGGCACTCATCGGGGCTTCCGCCCGCAGTCCGGCGTCGGATTCATCGTTCTGCGCCACTACCGTTGGCAAAGCTACGGGCGACATATAACGGCGCAGTTCGGCGCTTAAGTGCTCGCGTAATTGTTCCACGGTGAGATCGCGCTCAATTTTTCCGCCGACGGCCATGCTGATGGCGCCGGATTCTTCGGAAACAATCACGGCGATCGCATCCGTCTCCTCGGTAATCCCGATACCCGCGCGATGGCGCGTGCCCATCTGAGTGGATAGAACGGGATTCATCGAAAGCGGCAAGAAACAGGCCGCGGCAGCCAAACGATCTTTCTGGATGATGACCGCGCCATCGTGAAGGGGCGCGCTGGGGCGGAAAATCGTCGCCAACAAATCGTAGGAAAGCCGCGCATCCATCGCGACACCGCTCTCGATGTAAGTCCGCAATCCGATCTCGCGCTCGATCACCATCAGCGCGCCCGTCTGATGCTGCGAAAATAAATTCGCCGCCAGCACGATGTCGTCGTAGGAATCCCCCTCGACCGCCGATCCGCGCAAGAAGCTTACTCGGCGGCCAACGTCCGACAACATATGCCGGATTTCCGATTGAAACACTACGATCAGCGCGAACACGATGTAAGGCAGCAAGTGACTTACCAACCAGTTCAACGTGACCAGTTCGCCGATCCGCGCCAGGTAGAATGCCACAGCGACCGCGGCCAGCCCGGCCAGCATGGGGGCCGCGCGGGTTCCGCGGATCATCACCAGCACTTCGTAGATGATCAATGCCACCAGCAGGATGTCGAGCACCGTAAACGACACTCTCGACCATGATGGCGCCATCAGTTGGTTCACTGCATTTCCCTATCGGCTGGAATTCGAACGATAGAACCTAACATTCTAATGCAGGCCCAATTTTGGCCATCGTAAAACGGCCTTCTGCTTGAACCTTAACGTTTTTGTGGTTTATCGATTTTCCCGCGGCCGCTGTCTCCGGCCGCTTTTTTCACTGTGGCTGTAATCTCTCCCCGAGCCAGCCGAGCCCTGATTTCTTCGCCTGCATTGACTTGCGCCGCATCCTTCACCAAGCGCCCGGCGCTATCGAAAACCAGAGCATATCCCCGATCCAGAATCGCGAGCGGGGAGAGCATCTCCAGAGCGCGGCTCATGCGTTCAAGGCGGACTTTATTCTGCAACAGCTGATTGCGCATAGCGGCCGCCATGGCCGCGGTTCCAGCTTCCAGTTGTCCGCGAGTTCCCGCCAGCACACGCCGCAAATCGTAGTGGCGTACCGCTGCCGATATAGCCTCCCACCGCCGTCGCATTCGTTCCAACAGTTGCCGCTGGCCGCGTTCGAGGCGGTAGGTGAGATCGTCCACCTTCTGCTGGCGTTGGCGGATCAGATCCATCATGTGCGCGAATGCCCCGTCCTGCGCCAGTTCCATCAGAGCATGGCGAGCCTCCAGCAAGCGCCGTTCCATCACGCGCACAAGCCGCTCGCGCAAGGCTTCCGCCTGATTTTCAACTTCCACTCGCGAACGGATCACCAACTCCGCCGCAGCCGAGGGCGTTGGCGCGCGCAGGTCGGCTACGAAATCCACAATCGTAAAATCCGTCTCGTGACCCACTGCGGAAATCACCGGAATCTCCGACGCTGCCACGGCCCGCGCCAAAGCTTCGTCGTTGAACGCCGCCAAATCTTCAGCCGATCCTCCGCCGCGTCCCACAATAATCGCTTCCACGCTGCGGCTCTGGTTGAAATACCGAACTCCGCTGGCGACTTCAACAGCTGCAGAATCGCCCTGCACCTGCGCCGGGTAAATCACTACGTTTGCCGTGTGGTGCCGCCTCTGCAAGATATTCAGAATGTCGCGCAGCGCCGCCGCTTGCGGCGAAGTCACGATTCCGATTCGCGATGGCAAGGTTGGAATCGCCTTCTTCCGCTCCGCCGCAAACAATCCTTCCGCTTCCAGCTTGGCCTTCAGTTGCTCGAAGGCAACCTGCAATCCGCCCGCGCCCTTCGGTTCGACATATTCGGCGGCAATCTGCAACTCGCCGCGGTCTTCATAAATCGTGACGCGTCCGCGCACCACCACCTGCATTCCATCTGTTGGGCGAAAACGCAACAGCCGCGCCTTGGAGCTGAACATCACCACCCGGATCTGCGCGTTGCCATCCTTCAACGTGAAATAGAGATGCCCGGAATCCGGCGCGCGAAAATTCGAGATCTCGCCTTCCACCCACGCGTCGGCGTACTCCCGCTCCACGTGTGCGCGGACAGCGGCGACCAGGCCGCGGACGGTCCAGACGCGCCGCTCCGGCGGCTGGAACCTGAATCCGAGCTGATCGTTGAGCACCATGGGAATATAGGGAGTTTAGAACAGAATGCGGGCAAAGGGCGTACTTCGCGTCCAAATCAACCCTCCAGTACACTGGAGCAAGAAAGCGGCACTATGAGCAACGTAACTTATTCTTTGCGACTTCCTGTCTCCATCAAGAAGGCGGCGCAGCGCCTGGCGAAAGAAGATGGCGTCTCCTTGAACCGATGCATTGTCTCGGCGGTCGCACAAAAGGTGGGAGTCGTTGAGACCGTGACTGACTTCTTCAAGAAGCGGGCGGGAAAGGCTACTGGAGCGGGCTTGATGAAGTTTCCGCGGACTGCGCCCAAGGCTGCACCTGAGCCGGGAGCAAAGATCGCGATAAGATCCGTGCTCGACACGCCGATGGGTCACCGCGTGACGCTAGCGCAGCGGGAGCGAAAGCTGCGGCATCCGGTAAGGACGGATCATCCCGCCCTCCATCGGGCGCGGTGATACTCTTTCCTTGCTAACCCCAGCACTCCCTGGGGGAATCTCGTCGCCCCACTGTGCCCAGCCCCTGCGGTGGTTTCGGGCGAAAAGCTCAAGAAAGGGGGCGGGGCTGCAGTGTTCGATCATGTCATACAGTTCGTCAGGCTTCTTGGAGTGATGCTCCTTCATTGTGGCTATGAAGTTCACCATCCGACGCCCCGCCTGTGCAGTCCGCAGATGCCCGCGCGTGCCGAATAGCACGAGTTCCGTGACATTTCGATAATAAAACCCGACGCCGCGACCGTCCGGTCCGCCGTCCTTCCTGACCTTCAGCCAGACGATGTTCGTCTTATACTCAAAGCCCCAAGCCTTCATGGTCTGCAGTCCCCACGCGAGAAGGGCATTGGGGCACCATAAGTATAGGTGGGACTTTTCCGCCGCAATCCCTGAGGTTGGAAGGGCGCAGATCTCTTCAATGCTCATCGTGCGATAGCGATGAAGGCGCTTATGCTCAGGCGCCATTTTGCCCGTACGATTGGCGAATCGCCAAGGGGGGTCAGCGAGAATTGTCCCGAACCGGCCAGCGTATTTCCCCAGTGCTTCAGGAGTGAGTGTCATTAGTCTCTAACTGTACATTGAAACTTGGGAGTGTCAACTCCTAGGAGTGGGCATCGTACTTTCGTTTCGTGATCCCTAGCGCGAGAACGGGACACCCGCCGGACGCACGATTGTACATCTTTGGAATCAGTTTCGACATATGCGTCGTCGATTGGCCGGCCGCAGTCTTCTTGCCGAGTTCCGTGAAGAGCGCCTGTAGTTCGTCGGCTCGGGTGATGATAATCCCGACGCTGAGGACGTTCAACTCAAAGAGCAGACGAAATGTAGTGAGATCACGATCGAAGAACGGATCTTTATTGTTCCACTCAGTTTCGACGGCTACGCGGTTCCTGTAGTAGTCGACGTGGTGGGTGGGTGCGAGTGTCTCGTTCCCATCAGCCGTCACCTTGATATCGAAACTCTTTTCTACCCAGCCGCGTTCGAAGAATAGGGCGTCGATGGCCCGGGAAATCGGTGATTTATTTCCTCCCTTCTTGGCGACGTGGCTCTTTCTCAGCTTGAACTCGTGGAGCACGTCGATCAGATCCTTCCACTGCTCGGGAAAGTCAGTCTTGAGGATCGAGCAGGCATGATGGCGCTCCTCAACTTGGTACGTTGCCCGAATATCGTCAGGAAGCAGATTCTTCCCCAAGCGCCCGTCCCCTCTCTGGGTTACTCGACGCAATTGTATGCGGGCTTGACATATCCGATCCGCCGAATCGCGGCGGGAACAAAATCAGTTACGGGAGCGCCGACCCTAGCCGCCAGACAGCAAAAGCCCCGAGGATCGCTCGGAGCTTCCGCACTGAACACCGTCTGCCAGACACTTAGTGGTACGGGACGACGCCTGCCAACTCCAATCGTACCATCCAAGGCGACCATAGCAATGGCATTTGCCTTATGCCGCGAAAAGCAGGTTCCTCACCGGGCCTTCGGCCCGATTCGGAAATGACAGCGTGAATTAGGGGGTTCGAGTGACCTCAGAGGGTGAAGGAACCCTTGGTTGCTGAGGTCACTCGAACGCGATGACCAGGCGTCATCCGGCGCCACTAGCACCATCCTCCAAACGACCCTGTTGCGTGATCGATTGTATTTTGCGGGTGAATGTATCTCACGATCCGAGACAAAAATATTTCGGGCTAGACGCCGATTTGGGAAAAACAAAAGGCGCAACTAACGCGGCGCCTTTCCCGAACAGAACCCCGTCACGAAATCGCCTTACGAAACAAAGTGCGGGGCGACGATGCCGATGAATTCGCGCGACGTGATTACCTTGGTCTTTTTCCAGAAGTGTGGGAAATGCCGTTGGTTCCCGGTGATCAGGTAGTCGGCGCGGGCGGCGTCGGCGCATTCCAGGAATTTATCGTCGTCGGGATCATTCGCAACCTGTAATGCGCGCGCAGACTTAACCAGTTGAGCATGATTTCTTACGAGTTGGAGAAGTTGCTGCCGCAGGCCTCTGCGGATTTTGAATTCAGGACGCGCGAGCACCTCCCGGTATTCCGCAAAAATGGCACGGGTAACATACAGCCGGGCCGGCTTGGTGATCGCCAGCACCAGCACCGTGCGCTGGAGCCCGTCCGGTTTCAGAGCCGCCGAGACCAGGATGTTTGTGTCAATGACGAGCCGGAGCGGGATCATCGAGGCGCTGGTTTTCGTGCGCGGGTAGCCTTAATGATCCGGTCAATCTGGCGCGAGCTGAGCGTGTCCGTGCCCTTGATCCGCGACTCGTCTCCGATCAGCCTCAGCACCTCGGGTTCGGGAGCGGCCAGGCGCACGTAGTCCCGAATGCTCAACAGCACCGCCCTCGGTGTGCCTCGCTTTGCAATGACGAGCGAGCGGCGTTCGTCCTCCACGCGGCGCAACAGCTTGCCAAAATTGGCGCGAGCGTGCAGCGCGGAGACCACGATGCTACCGTTGCTGCCAGTTCTTAGCGCGGCGAACTCTCCAGTTCAATAATTCGAACTGTACAGTTGAATCGCGGCAGAGTCAAGCGTCGAAAGCTCCCACGCTCCATTAAAAAAGGGCACGGCCGAAGCCGTGCCTCAAGATCTATCCGTGTTGATCCGCGAAAATCCGTGGCTAATTCTTAGTCCCTCACTCCATCCATAAACGCCCTTAACTTCCGCGACCTGGACGGATGCCGCAGCTTCCGCAGGGCTTTGGCTTCGATCTGGCGGATGCGTTCGCGGGTTACGGCGAACGACTGGCCGACTTCTTCCAGCGTGTGCTCGCTGCCGTCTTCGAGGCCGAAGCGCATCTTGATTACTTTTTCTTCGCGCGGGGTCAGCGTGCGCAGGACCTGTCCGGTCTGGTCCTTGAGGTTCACGTTGATCACGGCTTCGGCGGGCGAAACCACGGCGCGGTCTTCGATGAAGTCACCGAGATGCGAATCTTCCTCTTCGCCAATCGGCGTTTCGAGAGAGATCGGCTCCTGCGCGATCTTCAGAACTTTACGAACTTTCGCCACGGGAATGTCCATGCGCTTGGCGATTTCTTCGCTGGTAGGTTCGCGGCCGAGCTCCTGCACCAACTGCCGCGAAGTGCGGATCAGCTTGTTGATGGTTTCGATCATGTGCACCGGGATGCGGATGGTGCGCGCCTGATCGGCGATAGCGCGGGTGATGGCCTGACGAATCCACCACGTGGCGTAAGTGGAGAATTTATAGCCGCGGCGGTATTCGAATTTGTCGACGGCCTTCATCAGGCCGATGTTGCCCTCCTGAATCAGGTCGAGGAACTGGAGGCCGCGATTCGTATATTTTTTCGCGATGGAAACGACGAGACGAAGATTAGCTTCGATCAGCTCGCGCTTGGCCTGCTCGGCATCCATGTCTCCCTGGATGATTTCGCGCTGCGTGCGCTTGATCTCCTGGAACAACAGGCCGGCTTCGACTTCGAGCTTTTCAATCTCGCTTCTTACGGCGCGGGCCTGGCGGCGGTATTCTTTTTTTTGGTCTTCGCTGCGCGTGGCATCAGCCTTGCGCTCGAGATTGCCAGCCTGGCGGTCGAGCGAGCGCATGCTGTCGACGGTTTTGTTGACGCGGTCGATCAGGCGCTTGCGCTCGGCGTTGGTGAAGCCCAGCTTGCGCACCGCGATGGAAACTCTGACGATGGCGCGAGCGAAGTTGCGGCGGGCGCGGCGATGGTCCTTGGGACGCTTTTTCAGCGAGACGGACTGGTATTTTTCCTGCACCACGGCGACTTTCTTATAGAGCTTCGCCATGTTGTCGATCTTGCCGGTGAATTCGTTCAGCCGGTTTTGCAGAATCTCGTCGGTAATTTCTTCCTCGTCGAAGGTGACGACTTCCTTAATGGAGCGCACACCTTTCTTGAGGTCCTCGCCCATGGCGAGGAGTTCGTGAATCACGATTGGAGATCGGGAGAGCGCCTTTAGCACTCGGATCTGGCCGCGCTCGATGCGCTTGGCGATTTCGACTTCGCCTTCGCGGGTGAGCAGGGGGACGGTGCCCATCTCGCGCAGGTACATGCGGACGGGATCGTTGGTTTTTTCGAGAGCGCCGGGCGTGAGGTCGAGTTCAACGTCCTCGCCTTCTTCGCCTTCGTCAAATTTCTTATCGAGAGCGGCGGAGGGCAGTTTGGGGCCTTCCAGCACGTCGATGCCTTGCGTGCCAATGGTGGTGAGCAGGTCGTCCAGATCCTCGGGACTGACAACGTCCTGCGGGATGAGTTCGTTCACCTGGTCGTAGGTGAGATAACCTTTTTCTTTGCCGGCATCGACCAGCTTTTTTATATCGTCGTACTTGTCTTCAAGAGCCAAGAAGTGTTCCTCAAATTCATCAATTCGCTCTTTGGGGAGCGTATGGTAATGTCATTACAGGTGGGAATGTGGGTTAGCGCGGAGTTGTGCACCTAGCACAAACCTATAGATGTTAGCACATAAGTGCTGCCCGGTCTATCACTTGCCCTGCGGAACACCCTCAGTCCACCGCTATCTGTAAGTCTGCTAAATAGTTAGATGATTCGAAGCGTTGTTTTGTTTCATGCACTTTTCTGGTTCCCGAGAGAGATTCTTAAGCCCTCTTCCGCCAGGCTGGGGTCTCGCAACGCACGGCTCACGCGCTCAACTTCCAGCAACAACTCCCTCATGCGATCCTTATCGTCGCCAACACCGGGCTTCTTCAATTCGCGCTGGATCTGCTCCTGGCGGCGGCGCAGGTAAATGCGTCGCAGGGCGCGCACTGCGCCTTCCAGGCGCTCGGCGCTGAGTTCTTCGTCCTCCTCTTTCAATAAGATTGAGGCCAACATACGGCGCTCGCTATCGGAGCAGGGTACATCCATTACATCGGCAATTTCGGCTCCGGCATTCAGAAGAGCGTCGACCAGAGATTCGGTCGCGAGTCCATTGTGGAGCGCTTCGTTCTGTAAGACGTAACGCGCCTGGCGGGCGGGATCGAAATCCTCTTCTGCGCCGTCGCGAGCGGAAAGGCGCTCTCCGGGCTGCATTTGGCGTGCCGAGGCCAGGGCGCGAACAAGAATGCGCTCGGCGTCGGTGGGCTGCGCCATTGCCGGGGCTTTCACCGTCGCGGCCGAACGCTCGGAGGCCACATGCCGCAACTCCTGCCGCAGCACGGCAGAATCGATGCCGAGCTTCTGGGCGATCTCCTGGCCGAGTTCATCGCGAACGATCCGGCTGGGGACGCGCTGAATGTGCGGCAGCAGGTAGTTCACCGCCTTTACCTTGCCCTCGGGGCTGCGCACCGGAAAATGGGTTCGCGCCCGGTCGATGAGATAGTCGAAATATTTTTGCGAGCCGCGCAGGGCCTCGCCATACGCGTCCTTGCCTTTGCGGCGGATGTAGAGATCGGGGTCGAACCCTTGCTCCAGCGTGAGAACTTTAATCTGAAATTCTTCTTCCACCAGCAAGCCCAGAGTGCGCTCCGTAGCCTTGGCTCCGGCTGTATCGGGATCGAAGTTGACGACTGCGTTTTTGCTGAAGCGGCCAAGCAGCTTGGCCTGGACTTCGGTGAAGGCCGTGCCTGAACTGGCAATCACATTGTGGAATCCGGCGGCGTAGACGGAGATGCAATCCATTTGGCCTTCGACAAGGATGGCGTAATCCAGTTTGCGGATGGCTTCTTTGGCGTGGTCGAGATTGAATAAGACACGGCCTTTGGAATAAATTCCCGTCTCAGGAGAATTCAAGTATTTGGGGCCGGATTTTTCGTCGGTGGCGAGGGTGCGTCCTGTGAACGCGATGATCTTGCCTGCGTCGTTGGCGATGGGGAACATGACGCGGTTGCGGAATTTGGAGTACATCGCTTGACGAGCTTCTGGCTTCTGGCTGCTAGCTTCTGGCTCTCCAGGGTCACTGTCATCCCGAGCGGAGCGAGGGATCTTGGTGGAATCCTCCTGTTTCCACGAGAACAGGCCGCTTTCGCGTAAGACTTCTTCACTGAACTCCCCGGCCAGGCGGTCGCGCAGGAGGAAGCCGGAATCAGGGGCGTAGCCGATGCGAAAGTTCGCGATGGTTTCCTGATCGAGGCCGCGCTCCAGTAGATACTCGCGGGCGCGCGCGCCTTCGGGGCGTTTGAGGCATTCCTGAAAAAATGCGGCGGCGCGTTCCTGAGCATCGAGTAACTGCGCGCGCAGCTTGGCGTCCCGAGCTTCACCCGGACTCGAATACGTGGCCTTGGGCAGCGGAATGCCCAGCTTTTGCGCCACCAGGCGCACGGCCTCGGGAAAAGTTATGTTCTCGACCTTTTGTACGAAGCTGAATACGTCTCCTGAGACGCCGCAGCCGAAGCAGTGATAGAACTGGCGCGTGGCGTGAACGGAAAATGACGGCGTCTTCTCGCCGTGAAACGGGCAGAGGCCGGAGTAGTTGGACGCACCGGCTTTCTTCAGCTTGATGTAGTCGCCGATGATGCGGACGATGTCAGCCTGCTGCTTGACCGTCTCTTTGAAATCTTCAGTGGGCATGGAATGGGGCTGTTGTGACTATCAGGAACTACACTTCTCCCCTTTTGGATTGTGAGCGAAAAGACAGCAGCTTGGAATATACGAGAGTTCGATTGCTGTGGAGAAGCTGTGGGAATCCAGTCTTATCGGTTGAAGCTTCCGGAAAACGAGACGCATCACGGCAAGCCCTCGTGCGACTCACCGTCGGTTGCGCATTTGTAACCGTCCGGAACTCATCTCCCTCGTCTGTTATCTCCCTGCCCATTGCGCGTCCGGATCAATCGCGCGGCGGATCATGTCGACGATCTGGCGCATTCGGGTCGAAGATAGCATCCGCCTTTGCGGGTCGAGAAGATTCTTCTTTTCCAGTACCTGAATGAAATGGGCTTTAAGGTATGAGGTTTCCGGCAGGCCGGTTTCGCCGGGAGGCAGTGAAATAACCGTCGGTCCCTCTTCGCCGTAACTGCCGAAGGGGATAACGAGAATCGAGGAAGCGTTGTTGCTGAGATTGCGATTGTCCAGCGACACAACCACCACCCAATGGCGTTTTGGGGCGTCGTGCAGATAGGCTGTCCAAATTTCCCCGCGCCGGGGCTTAGGGCTCGCGATCAAAGTCGATGCCTTTCGCGCTGCTGGATAACGCTGCCGCAAGCTGGTTTTCCTCCTCCATTGCCTCGGGCGAGAGGTTGTCAAAATATGCCGCCGTGTCGTTGGCCAACCGCTCGCGATTTTCATAAACCAAAAGCTTCTGCACCACCGAGTCGATCGCATCGGCCAGCGTCCGGGCTTCGCCTTTCTCAATCAACTGTTCCAGGTAGGCGAGAGTGGCGGAAGAAATTGTCGTCGAAATCTTTTCCCGAGTTAATCGAACTGGACTTGCCATTTTGGAAATCCCCCGTGTGTCTTACATCTTATCACCCAAAGAGTGAGATAAAAGAGAGGATTATTGTCACCCATTAATAGTACTATTTATCAGCGACTTACAAGCCTGCTACACTCTCAGCTCCACCACCGTCGCCCCGCCCCCGCCTTCATTCTGCGGAGGCTCGGCTACTGACTCCACGTGCGGATGCTGTTGCAGCGCTTGCCGCAGCGCTTTGCGGAGGATGCCCATGCCGCTGCCGTGGACTACGCGCACGCGCGGCAGTCCGGCGAGAAAGGCGTGGTCGACAAACTTTTCCACGGCTCGCGTCGCGTCGTCGACGTTGTAGCCGATGACGTTGATTTCCGAGGGCGCGTTCTGGCCTTCATTTTCGCTGGACAGAGAGACGGAGATGCCACGGGCGCGGGCAGCTTTCACGGGAGAATCGGACGGGCGCGCGCTGCTGGGGCTGGTTATCACGGCGGCGATATCGTCGCGGGCGATCTTCATTTTCATCGCGCCCATGGATACTTCGAAGTGGGAGTCGTCCAATTTGCGCAGGACGGTGGCGGAGCGGCCGGTGGACTTCAACTTTACGGTATCGCCCTGGGAGACGTACTTTACAACCTGGGGCTCGGCGTTGGGATCGCCCTGATCGGCTCCGCTGGCGTGGGCAACGACGGTGGAATCGAACTGCTCGCGAAATTCGCGGCGGAGCTTGGCTACGCGGCGCTCGGCATCTTTCGAAACTTTCTGGGCGGCAGCGCGATCCTGAATTGCATTGACCTGTTCGCGCGCGTGGTATTCGAAGTCGCGCAGCACGCTCTCGAGTTTTTTCTCCATCTCGCGGATTTTGGCTTGCTGCTCTTTTTTGCCTTCAACGGCGAGATAAGCTTTCTCTTTTTCCAGCTCCTGCTCGCGAGATTGCAGCCGCAGGCGCTCGGCTTCGGCTTCGCGCAGGCTGGCGTGGAGCCTGTCGAGGAATTCGCCGACATCTCGGGCTTGCGTGCCCAGGCGGGCGCGGGCGGAAGCGATGATGGCTGGATTGAGCCCGAGGCGCTGTGCGATGTTGATTCCCGCGGAAGCTCCGGGGACACCGATTTTCAATTCGTAAGTGGGTTGCAGCGTGGCTTCGTTGAAGCCTACGGAGGCGTTGATCACCCCGGAAGTATTTGCGCCGTAGACTTTCAGAGAAGTGTGGTGGGTGGAGATGACGGTCATGCAGCCGATCTGGCCGAAGTATCCGGCAATCGCGACGGCGAGCGCTGCGCCTTCTTCAGGATCGGTTGCGGAACCGAGTTCGTCGAGCAGGACGAGCGACTGCGGGGTGGCGGTGCGGGAAATGAAATCGATGTTGGTGACGTGAGCGGAAAAAGTGGAGAGATTCTGCTCGATCGATTGGTAGTCGCCGATATCGGCGAGAACCGCATCGAACACGGGCATTTCGGCGCGATCAGCGGGTACGGGAATTCCCGATTGCGCCATTAAAGCCAGGAGGCCTACGGTCTTTAGAGTTACCGTCTTGCCGCCGGTGTTGGGGCCGGTGATCACTAATTGGCGACGATCAGCTTCGAGTTCGACGGTGATCGGGATTATGGCAGCATTTTTTAGTTTTAGGTTTCGTTCGAGCAGCGGGTGCCGGGCATTGTGCAAGAACAAGCGAGCTTCGCTCGCGGACAACCGAGGGCGGCTGTCCCCACATGGATCTTGCCGATCCCCGCTCAGCTGCACTTCAACGCAGTTGTAGTCTTCGGCGAAGCGGGCTTTGGCGAATTGCAATTCCAGCTCGGCGAGAACTTCAAACGACGCGAGGATTGGCTGCGCCTGCTCGCCAATTTGGCGCGTCATGGCGAGCAGGATGCGATGAATCTCCGCCAGTTCTTCGTCGAGCAGGCGAACCAGTTCGTTATTTTGCTCGATGGTTTCCAGGGGCTCGACGAATACGGTCTGGCCGCTGGAACTGGCTCCATGGACGACGCCCTGGACGCGGCGTTTCTGCTCAATTTTCACGGGGATGACGAAGCGCTCGCCGCGGATGGTGATCAATTCCTCTTGCGCCGCGCCGCCTTCGGCCAGTTTGCGTAAATATCCGCGCAGCGACTCCTGAATGCTGCGGCGCTGCTTTTCGGTGTCGCGGCGGATGCGCGAGAGCTCGGGTGAAGCCCGATCTTCCAGCGTGCCATCGGGCTGAATTTTGTTGCGGAAGAAGCGGAGGAAGTCCGTGAAATCGGGGATGCTTTCCGAAAGCGCGCGGATGCGCCGCCAATCCGTGCGCATGCTGGCGGGAGGACGAAGGGCAATCTCGCGCCACTCGGCGGCGCGGTCTACCACCAACACAACGTCGCGGATATCGGTGGTTTCGAGGACGGCTCCGCCGATGCGAGACTTCTCGATCAATTGCGTGATGTCGAGCAATCCGGAGAAATCGAAGCGTCCGCCCACGCGCCGGAAGTCGCGGATTTCCCCGGTTAATTCTTGTTGCTCACGAATCCAGGGGAAATCGAGAGAGGGAGCGAGGGACTCAGTTTTTGCACTCCCCAGGGGCGAGGAAGTGTATCCGCCGAGCAGGTCGCGAAGAGAATCGAACTCCAGCACACGCGCGGAGTTGTGGATGAGCGGCAGAGACATTGCAATTTATGTTACAGGAAGGATGCGTGCGCGTGGACGGTTACGCCTTCGCCCCAGCCGCTTGCGCCGCCGCTTCCATCGTGGTGGGCAGGCGGAGCGTGAATAGAGCGCCACCCTCAGCCTTATTCTGGCAGGTAATCTGACCGCGATGCTCCTGCACGACGCCGTAGACTGCGCTGAGACCGAGGCCGGTGCCCTTGCCGATCGCCTTGGTGGTGTAGAACGGGTCAAAGACGCGAAGCGGTTCTTTGATGCCGGGTCCGCTGTCGGAAAATTGGACGAGCACTTCTTCGCCCTGCATCTGGGCGCTTACGCAGAGTACGCCTCCGCCAGCTTCCTCCAGGGCATCGAGAGCGTTCTCGACGATCTGAACGAAGGCCTGGAATAACTGATGGCCGTCTCCCCAGACCCGGGGTAAGTCAGGCGGCAAAGAGGTTTCGACGCGGATTTTCCGATCGTGGCGCTGCAGTTCGCGCATTTGCACACTGCGCAGCAGAAGCATGCTCAAGTCCACCATGGTTCTCTGGCCGGAACTTTGTTGCGCAAAACTGAGCAGGTTGGAAATCAATTCGCGAGTGCGTTGCGAGTGGTGGACAATTTTGCGCACCAATGTATCCTGCTCGCTGGTCAAGTGATGATTCGACCAGAGCTTCTCCGAACATCCCATGATGGAGGAGAGTGGATGATCGATTTCATGGGCGGCGCCCGCAACCAGTTGGCCCAAAGAGGCCAATTTCTCACGCTGCACCAGATGGCTCTGCAAGCGTTGCTCGTTTTCGAAGCTGCGACGCGAGTCCTCCAGAATCCGAATAAGAGCCTGGTCTTGCAGGTACTGGCGCAGAAACACGAACGCTCCGAGAACCAGCATCGCCGTCAGAACCGTGAGCAGACGAAACGTCCGGGTAAGCGCCTCAGAACGGTCCCAACTGAAGGTCCAGAGACCGAGCACGGGCAAGGAAAGAATGGCGAGCATGGCCAGCCGAAGTGCCATGGTGCCCCATTTATCGTCACCCCGGGGCGGGGCGGGCTGGAGCTGCCATTCCCGCGCCGTCAGGACCGTTGCCGCCATCCAGCTCACCGCTCCGATCAGGGGGACGTCGTATAAGCTTCCCGTGGTGTAGAGCCCGGCGGCGACGGCGAAGTTCACCGCCTGCGAAGCCACCGCATAAAAGGCGCTTGACGCCATCAGGTTCAGGTAAACTTTTTTCCATCCTGGAGTGGCCCCGCGGGCAACGATTCCCAGCACAAACACCAGTACGCCGTTCTCTACCAGGTAGAGAGCGCCAAAGTTGCTGTCGTAGCGCGCCACGTTCACCGAAACATACTGAGAAGGGAAAACCACAAACGCATAAAGGAAGACCCACCAAACCAGCAGGAGCAGAAAGTCTAGCGCACCCACGCGGGATTTCTGTTCGGCCTCGGCGCGATGGGGGCGCAAGCCAACCGCCGCGATCATCGGAATGAGGTGGAGAAACAGAAACATGTCCATGGACCAGGGATCGGGCACGGCGGCGTGGCGCCACACTTCGTGATACGCCCACCCCGCCTGATTGCAGGCCCACAAAACATATCCGGATGCCAAAAGCGCCCAGAAGCGCCGGGTGGCGCCTTGGGCCAACCAAGCGTTCACCAACATGCCGCAAGCGATAGTAAGGGTTATCGCGAGATACCCAACATCCGCCATCGCGGTCAGCGCCGCACCCCGCGTCATGGCGAGCGAGGCGGCGGCGAAGGCTAGTGTGATTGCGCCTGCGAGCACGAACCAGCGATTTCGTTGGAACAAACTCATCCGCTTCCATTTTATGGATAAAAGCGGCGATTCCAAGATTGCTTTTGGGTTGAAGATGGTTACTATGGTCACCAATCCGGAGAACGGCAACCCGGAGCCAACTGAGAGCTGTGACGTGCGTCACTTGGGAGTGGTGCAGTTTGGCTTACGCGTTGGGCCGGTTAAGCGGGAGATCCTTCGCTACGCCTGAAAAACGGCTCCGCTCGGGACGACAACGTCGTAAAAAGTCAAACTGCACCACTACCCGTCACTTCCGGCTGATCGCTCCTGCTAGAATTGATGCGAGTCTGGCGCTGCGGGGGCGCCGGCATTATTGGGACCGTCGCCGGCTCAGAATTCCCTGGTGTTTTATGGCATTCCCGATTACCCGTCTTCGTCGCCTTCGGCGCACCGATCAACTTCGCAATCTGGTGCGCGAGACGCGTCTCACGCCTGACGCTTTCGTGTATCCCATGTTCGTTTGTGCCGGCGAGGGGGTGCGCAAGGCAGTTGGTTCGATGCCCGGTGTCTTCAATCTATCGGTCGATGAAGCCGTGAAAGAGGCTCAGGCGGTTCATTCTCTGGGCGTTCCGGCGGTGATTCTCTTCGGCCTTCCCGATAAGAAAGACGAAGTGGCGACAGGGGCCTGGGCTGACGACGGGATCGTGCAGCAGGCCGCGCGAGCGATGAAGCGCACAGTGCCAGGCTTGATCCTGATGGGGGACGTCTGCCTGTGCGAATATATGTCGCATGGACATTGCGGGATTGTAAAGCCGGGATCTACGCCGCAATCCTTGGGCGCTGCCGCTCGGGACGCGTGGAGCGCCACCCGGGGAGTGGCGGTGAGCCCGGTGAGGACCCGCGAGGAGAAAGAAAGAGCAATCGACGAACTGGCCGCAATTGTGGCGCGCGCCGTGGAATTCGAAATCGATAACGATGCCAGCCTTGAACTCCTGGCCCGCACTTCGGTCTCGCTGACTCGCGCCGGCATCGACATTATCGCGCCTTCCGACATGATGGATGGGCGCGTCGGCGCTATCCGGCGAGCGCTCGACGAAGCCAGCTTCACGAATACTCCGATTCTTTCCTACGCGGCAAAATTTGCTTCCGGCTTCTACGGCCCGTTCCGCGAAGCCGCCGATTCCGCTCCGCAATTTGGCGACCGGCGCTCTTATCAAATGGATGGCGCCAATTTGCGGGAAGCCATGCGCGAAATCGAGCTCGACATCGAAGAAGGCGCGGACATGATCATGGTCAAACCAGCCATGCCTTATCTTGACGTGATCGCCGCCGCGCGTGATCGCTTCGATCTGCCGCTGGCTGCCTACCAGGTTTCCGGAGAGTACGCCATGATTGAAGCTGCGGCGCGCAATGGCTGGATTGAGCGCGACCGGGTCATGATGGAATCGCTGCTCAGTATCCGCCGCGCCGGAGCTAGTATTATCCTCACCTATTACGCCAAAGACGCCGCTCGGCTGTTGGCGTGAAGCGTCGAGTTGAGGTTGTTCGCCCCCGAAACCCGTCCTAAGGATTTCCCTTACCCTTCACTACAGTCTTTCGCCGAAGCATTTTGACTCCCTATCTCGGGTCGACACCCTAGCCGCAGAAATGTGTCAACTAAAACGTGTGGGGCAGCAACACCGCTATTCGCTTTGCCATCTATAAGAGGCCCGAACTCTGGCGAGATTAGGAACGCCCACATTTATGAATGTCACTCCGTCTAAGATCGCTTCCGGCTGCCTAGCAATTGCGATTGCTTTCACCCTGGGTTGCTCCGGCGTTAGTAATTCGGTAACGACAACCCCCCCCGCTCAGGTCAGCGTAGCCTTGAACCAATCCTCCGCTAGCATAGTGGTCAATGCGACGACACAGTTCGCGGCCACGGTGCAGGGCAGTTCCAACACTGCGGTGACCTGGTCGGTGGATGGCGTGGCGGGAGGAAACTCCACGGACGGAACGATAAGCGCCGCCGGGTTATATACAGCACCGGCGCAGACGGGAACTCACACCGTGGCGGCTACGAGCATGGCCGACACGACAAAGAGCGCTAAGGCTGCGGTGACGGTAACTCCGGCCGTAAGCGTCTCTCTGAATCAATCTTCCGCGAGCGTGGTTGTTAACGCGACAATCCAATTCGCCGCAACTGTGCAAGGCAGCTCCAACACTGCGGTAACGTGGTCGGTCGATACTGTTGTCGGCGGAAACTCGACAGTGGGCGCGATCAGTACCTCAGGTTTATACACGGCTCCATCCCTGGCAGGGACCCATACGGTGACGGCCACTAGCGTAGCGGACACGACAAAGAGCGCTAGCGCTGCGGTCACGGTTACTGCCCCGGTCGTGAGCGTATCGCTGAGTCCGACTTCCGCGAGCATCGCGGTTGGCGCGACTGCACAATTTACTGCCACCGTTCAGAACACCACGAACACGGCGGTGACTTGGTCCGTGGATACGATCGCCGGCGGGAATGCAACAGTTGGCACGGTCAACACTTCGGGCCTTTATACGGCTCCAGTCACAGCAGGAACTCATACCGTAACGGCCACTAGCGTAGCGGACACGACAAAGAGCGCAAGCGCGACTGTGATCGTAAACGGGCTTGTCATTTCCCCGGCCACTGCGATTGTTGGCGCGGGCGGTACCCAGCAGTTCAATGCGGCCATTGCAAATGTGGCGACCACGCCGGTGAACTGGTTTGTGGATCAAGTAGCGGGCGGGAATGCGACTGTGGGAACCATCAGCGCAACGGGGCTTTACACGGCGCCCACTACGCTCGGCGCTCACACTATTACTGCGGCCAGCGTAGCTAATTCGGCGATCACTGCCAACGCGTCGATTACAGTGACCACGATTACGCTTTCACCGACGAGCGCCACGATGATTGGCAACACCACGCAACAGTTCACTGCCGCCTTGCAAGGCGTAAGCAATGGAACGTTCACGTGGTCGGCTACAGGTGGCACGGTTTCTTCCAGCGGACTATATACGTCCCCTTCAACCGTTGGAACCTACACGGTGACGGCCACGAGCACTCTGGATTCGGCGCTGACGGCGAGTGCGACGGTGAGCGTTTTTGTGTTCACTATCTCGCCTACGACGGCGACGATCGCGCCTTCGTCGACCCAACAATTTACGGCGACCATTCAAGGGTTGACGAATACTTCGGTGACATGGTCGGTGGATGGTGTTGCGGGAGGAAATGCGACTACCGGCACGATTACATTGGGGGGATTGTACTCCGCGCCAGCGGCGATTGGGGCGCACAAGGTGACTGCCACCAGCGTGGGCGCTCCGACGTTCAGCGTGACGGCGTCACTGACAGTGATCAACGTTGCGCAGGCGGCGGTGCTTACTTACCACAATGACGACGCGCGCGATGGGCAATATCTGGAAGAAGTGAATCTGACGCCTTCGAACGTGAATTCAACCCAGTTCGGGAAGCTGCTGAGTTATCCGGTGGATGGGCAGGTTTATGCGCAGCCGCTGTATGTTTCGCAGTTAAGCATTGCCGGCGGAGTGCACAATGTGGTGTTTGTGGCGACGTTGAACAACAGCGTTTACGCATTTGACGCAGACGCGACTTCGACGCAGACGGCCCAGACGTTCTGGCAGGTCACGTCGCAGACGTTCGGTACACCCGTAACGGTACACGATACCGGCGGGCCTTGGGGGACAGTGGGAATTCTGTCGACACCTGTGATTGATGCGTCCACCAACACGATGTACGTAGTCGCCGAGGCGAGCCCCAATGATCCGACTCCATTTAGATTGTTTGCGCTCGATGTGACCACGGGTGCGGTTAAGGCGGGTGGGGTGGTAATCAACGGCACAGTCGCGGGCACGGGCGGCGATAGTTCAGGCGGCAATATATCTCTTGAAACCTCCTGCTATCAGCGCATGGGTCTGGCGCTCGATCCGGTAACCAATTGGCTCTATATTCCCTTTGGCAGCTGCACACACGGATGGGTTTTCGCCTACGACAAGACGACGCTCGCCTTCGAGGCCATTTTCAACGCTACCCCGGACGGTGACGGAGGCGGATTTTGGGCTGGTGGCGCTGCCCCTGCGGTCGACGATACGACCGGCGATGTTTACCTGCTGAGCGGGGTCGATGAGTTGGTGCAGGGACAGGGTAATAATCCCGGCACTGGCGATCCTGTCACAAACGGCTACAACGATTCGTTCCTGCGGCTGGAGTCGAGTACCTTATCAATCGTGCAATCCTTTACTCCGTCTGACAACTTCACGCTCGCCGAGTGGGATGCTGACTTGGGCAGTGGAGGACTTGTTCTGATGCCAAGCCCGTCCAATCAACCGATGGCGATTGGCGGAGGAAAAGACGGAAACGTGTTTGTCGTGAATCAAAATAACATGGGAGGCTATAACCCGACGGGGACAAACGACGTCGTACAAACGGTGCAAATCTGCACTGATGGATACAATAACATCTTCTCGACACCAGTCTATTGGAATGGCTCTGTCTATTACCACTGCAACGATAATGTGCTAGAGGCTTTCAGTTGGAATTCGAATAGCACGACCGCCCCGCTTTCGACGACACCGACCTCCAAGGGAACCGTCACCTATACAAGGGCGCACGGAGCGACGCCCTCGTTGTCAGCGAACGGAAACAACGATGGCATCATCTGGGACATCGACAATTCGGCCTACACTTCGTGCGGGTGCAATCCGACATCGACTGGGACGGATCCAAGTGGTCCATCGGTTCTTCACGCCTATGACGCCACGAGTGTTGCGACCGAACTGTATAACAGCTCGCAAGCGGCAAACGGACGCGATACGGCGGGGTTGGCTCTGAAGTTCACCGTGCCTACGATCGCAAACGGGAAGGTCTTCGTTCCTACTGCGACGGAGCTGGATGTTTATGGATTGCTGCCGTAGCGGGCGGCGAAAGAAGTATCTAGAGACAAGAAGAAGGGAGTTTTCGGATGATTCCGAAAACTCCCTTAATGTTTTTTTTCTTATCCACGAACCAATCTCGCGCGCAGCATTGTGTGCCCGTCTTAATGCGGTCAGTTTTGAGAGGCCTAGCCTTGGGTGCCAGCGGCGGTCCGGGTCGAGAAGCGCTCGCGTACGCGGTCGCCGATATCGTGGACCTTATCGCCGATCTGGCCGCGGATTTCTTCGCCGCTGGCGGGAGCGAACAGCAGGGCTGCGCCAACGCCAACGCCTACGCCAGCTACGAAAGTCAGCACATTGCGGACGGTGTGATCTTCGCCCGAGTAAAGGTCTTGCGCCTGGTCACGCAGATCGGACACGCGGTCGGAGGCTCGGCCGATGCCGTCGGAAACGCGCTCCCGGACGTCGCTGGTGAAGCTGTTGGTCTGGTCGAGAAAATAAACCGCGGTCTTCAGAATGGATCGAATTAGGTTGTTCATTGGAGTTCACCTTTCATCGTGTTCGCGAAATTTGCGCGATTTAGGTTAGTTGCAGGAAACGAGGCAAGGGTGTACCAGGAAAATTGCTCGAAGAGGAGAAGGATAGCAGCGGCAGACCCAGATCTCAGCGCTTTTTGTTCGCCTTATGGGAGGGCAGGTGCGAGTGAGTTACGCGCCGCCGGCGGCCTGACCCTGAAACTTCACCTCTACCAGTTGCCGGTCTTCCTCGGACACTTTGAACATAGGGCGCGGTTTGAGGTTCATGTAGCTCGCCAGGAAGACCTCGGGGATCTGGCCGATGCGGGTGTTGTAGGTGTTTACGTCGTCGTTGAAAAACTCGCGGCGGTCGGCGATGCGGTCTTCGAGTTCGCTGATGCGCGACTGTAGCTTGAGAAAATTATCGTTCGCCTTCAACTGGGGGTAGCTTTCGGCCACGGCGAACAGACCTCGCAACGCGCCGGTCATCTGCAAGTCAGCCTGCGCTTTTTGGGCGATGCTGGCCGCGTTCATGGAGGCGGCGCGGGCCTGGGTTACAGCCGTGAGGGTTTGCTGCTCGTGCTGCATGTAACCCTTGACCGTCTCAACCAGGTTTGGGATCTCATCGTGACGCTGCTTGAGCAGCACATCGATATTGGCCCATGCGCGATCGTTATCGTTGCGCAGGCGCACTAATCCGTTGTAGAGGATGACTCCATAGACGAACACTCCCACCACGAACAGCAGAAATGCAGCCCCTTCCATCACGTTGTGCCCCCGTTTGTTATTTAGAACTGTTTGCGTACGATGCCGATTTCCAGTGAACAACAGAGTGGACGGGCGCGCAAGTGACTGAAGATACAAGGGCCTCTGGCGAAGCCCGATGGGGAGAACGAAAAGGCTGAGTCCGCCGGCTCAGCCTTTCCCGAAGATGCAGGTCTATCAGGGCTTATGCGGAGTCAAATCGCAGGCATGCTTCATTTCGTCCAAATTCAAACCCGCGGGAGAGAACTCGGCGATGGCGTAGCCGGTTCTGGTTCTGACTTCCACATTGAAAACATCGGCACCGATCGCGCCGCGAATGGTGCCTTTATCCATGGCAAGGTAACGGCCGGCCTCCCAGTTCCAGCCTCGGTGGTCGTGGTAGCCATTGATGCGCACCATGACTTCCATCTTGGGCTGGCCCCAAAAGCCGGGATAATCGGGGCGGCCCAGGCGCGCTCCGGGATCGAAGTTGGCGCGCTCGTATTTGCCATTGCTACAAAACAGTTCGACCCGCGGCTTGTAATCGGGGTCCTGGCGGAAATAATTGTTGGCCAGCAATTCGAAGCGAATTTTTTTGGCCCCGGTCATTTTGTCTTCCGAGTGAAACTCCATCCAATTGCCGCCGGCGCTGACGCCATCCTGTTCGCCCTGATAAGGACTCATGGTCCCGTGTTGGGCGAAAGCCGACGCGGCCAGCAGAATTACAGCCGCTGCCGCCACTATTCCGAAGCGATTCCTATGCTGAACTACTTGCAATTCCTTCAAGGTCTCCTCCCACGCAAGAACATCCTTACATATTGAACCCGGAAAATGGATAAGAGTTGCATGGCAGCGCACCCAGTCGATAATTGGCGAATAAACAACGAAGCCGAGGTTTCGGGCGTTCACGGCCGAGGGCAGCGGACGGTTGCGAGGCTTTTGTTGGTAAGCCGCCAGAATCCGCTTTACATAAGGGGTTTGCTGCCTTAGACTCGTTGAGATCGCCCTCTCCCCTGTCTGACCAGTTGCTGACACTACATCCCAGGGGTAATCATCCATGTTGTTTCGTTCGGCGTGCAAGTATTCCAATCACTTTGTCTATTGGAGTTTGGCCATCATCGTCTTGGCCCTGGCCAGCGGCATTCCCGCCGCGGCACAAGTTTCAGTCACCACCTACCACTATGACAATTACCGCACCGGCTGGAATTCGCAAGAAACCGTGCTCACTCCGAATGCGGTGCACAGTTCGTCGTTTGGCGTCCTGAAAACGGTTACGCTTGATGATCAGGTAGACGCTCAGCCGCTGGTGGTGCCCAATGTAAATATCACCGCGGGCAAGTACCAGGACAGCGTTCACACCGTGGTATACGTGGCCACTGACAACAACTCGATCTACGCCATCGATGCTACGACCGGTACGGTGCTATTGCAGCCGAACTTTGGACCGCCGGTGGTGCGCCCGCTGAGCTGCGGCAAGAACAATCCGGACGTGGGCATCAACTCGACTCCGGTCATTGACCTCACCAGCAACACCTTGTACGCGATCGTCTATACCCAGCAATCGACCGGTCCGGCGTATTTTGTCCACGCTCTCGATCTGGGCAGCCTGACCGACAAAGTTACGCCGCAACTGGTGACGGGCTCCCACACACTGACCAACGGGAAGACGTTCACGTTTAATGGCACTTATCAGCGGCAGCGTCCCGCGCTGCTCCTGGCGAATGGCAGCGTGTATGCGGCCTTCGGCAGCTTCTGCGACCGTTCGCCGAATCTTTCACGAGGTTTCGTTCTGGGCTGGCAGACCGGATCTTTGACTCCTCTGCCGGGGAATCAGCTCATGGACACACAAGCCACGGACACCGGCCAGTATTTTCTCTCTTCGATCTGGATGTCGGGTTACGGACCTGCCGCTGACGACTCCGGCAATGTTTTGTTCGTGACGTCCAATTCCGACCCTTCAGGAACGACCTACGACGGTGTCACCAACATTCAGGAGAGCGTGGTCCAGGTATCGCCGGATTTGACCACAGTGCTCGATCTATTCACTCCCGACAACGTGGGTTACATGGATGAAAACGATCTCGATTTCGGTTCGGGAGGGGTGATGGTTCTGCCCGACCAGCCCGGCTCAATCCCGCATCTCGCGGTGGCGGCGGGCAAGCTTGGATCGATGTTCTTCATGAATGAAGACGATCTGGGCGGATACTCCACGACGGAAAACAACGTGCTGGGGACTTACAGCATAGGTGGCTGCTGGTGTGGACCGTCTTACTTCGTCGATCCCAAGGATGGCGCAGCCAGAGTGGTGAGCAGCGGCGGAACCACCATCATCGTGTGGAAGGTGCTTACTGCCCCGTCTCCGTCTCTGATGGAAGTGGCCAGTTCTCCGGCCCTGAACACTGTGGGGACTGGCTTTTTCACGAGTGTATCTTCGAACGGCACGGCCAATCCGGTCATCTGGGCTTTATCCCGGCCAACCGGGAAGCAAACGGCAGTCTACCTTTACGCGTTTAGTCCCGACCTGGGAGGAACCACTTTAAAACAGCTTTTCATGGGAACTGCGGGCACGTGGGTTGTGAACGGAACGAATAGTAATCTGGTCCCGGTGGTAGCCAACGGAAAAGTATTTGTGGCTTCGTATAAGGAATTGGTGATCCTGGGAGTGAAGCCCAAGAGCGGGGCGACAAAGAATTGAGGATTGAGGTGCCCTAGCGGTTGTCGATTTTAAGATCTATATAAACTTGGGGGCGGTCATCGAACTGGCTGACCGAGCGGGTGTCGCTCTTGTGGTTGTTGTATTGGGCGTAGACCTCGTAGTCGACGTTTGAGAGGCCGGGGAAGCGGTAGGTGCCATCCTGGCCGACGATGTAGGTCTTTACGGCGTGAGTGCGCGTGTTGGTGAGGTAGACGATGGCGCTGACCACCGGATTATCCTGAGGATCGAGCACTTTGCCGGAGAGCAGCCGGCCTTGTTGCTTCTCTTTCTTATCGAGGGCGCTGCCGGTTACCGAGATCACGAGCAATAGCGCGCAGGCGAACAGAGCGGCGTGCCTAAAAGATGGTCTTGGAATCATGTTGGCCTGGTTCCTCTTCCTTCAACTGCCCGACTCGACGCGGAGCTAGTGGGCTAGATGTAATCCAATGTCCACGCGTTCATCATACTCTACGTGCACCGGAACCTCCTCGACGAGATGCAGCGGCTGGCCATCTGGAGTTTTAGCGCCCTTAAGATCGGCGCCCACAATGTAGTCATTTTTGCCGGCGGCAACGCGAAGAGCGAATTCGCCGTGATGGTCGGAATAAAGCTCCCACTGCGGCTTCTTGTCGGAGGCGCGGCGGATTTTGACCTTCACGCCATAAGCGGGATGATCATCCGGTCCCCAAACGGTGCCGAAGATGAGGGCGTAGGGATCCGTGGGTTTGAGCTTCCTGGGTGCGGAGGCGGCGCGGGCGCTGGGCGAGAGTTGCGAACCGAGGGCTAAGAGGACCAGCAAGAGCAGAGGAAAAGAGGAGCGGCGTACCGAAGGGCGAAAACGGCGGAGGCTACGCGTCGTCACCGTCTTCGGTCTCCACTTCCTCTTCTTCTTCCACGTAACCTTCTTCGACGGCCTTCAACTCCAGGGGACTGGTGGTGACGACTTCGAAATCGGTGCCACACTCCGGGCACGAAACGATCTCGCCCTCATCTACCTCTTCTTCTTCCACATCCAGATCGGTTTCGCATTCAGGACAAAGAACCATGACTCATTCACTCCCTTTCGGTACCATCCTTAGATACCACTGATAATATTTAGATTCTTCGCCCGTCGCAGGTCAAGGGGGGAGCGCTGTAGGGCGGAAGATTATAATTTGGCGTTAACCCGCCGTGGGGCTTGACATCTCATCTGCCGGAGCTTACATGATTTCTTCCTTAATGAAAAGTTGGATTGTTGCTGGCTTGTTGACCCTGACCGTCTCCAGTACCGCATCTGCACGCGACCGAGCCAAATCTCCGGAAGGTGGATCGGCTGAGACCATGGCGGCCGATGGCCGGATTTCGAGTGCGTTGCAACAGGTGTCGGCGGAACACATCAGGGAGAATATCGAGAAGCTGGTGAGTTTTGGCACTCGATCGACCATCTCGGCGCAGGATCAGGCCGCGACGGGGGCTGGGCGCGGAGTGGGGGCGGCAAGGGATTGGATCAAGTCGGAGTTCGAGCGGTACTCGAAAGATTGCGGCGGCTGCCTGGAAGTAAAGACCGATACTTTCATGGAGCCGTCCGGGGACCGAATTCCGCAGGCTACAGAAATCACCAATGTTTATGCGGTTCTGAAGGGGACGGACGCGGAGAACGCGAAGCGCATCGTGCTCGTGACCGGACACTACGATTCGCGCAACAGCGACATTCTCGACGTGAAAGGCGATGCGCCGGGGGCGAACGACGACGGCAGCGGGACGGCCGTCAGCCTGGAATGCGCGCGAGTTTTGAGCAAGTTGAAGTTTCCTGCGACCATTATTTTTCTGACCGTGGCCGGCGAGGAGCAGGGTCTGAATGGCAGCCAGCACTTCGCGAAGATGGCGAAAGAGCAAGGCTGGGACATCGAAGCGGTGCTGAACAATGACATCGTTGGCGGAGATAAAGGCGCGGAGCAGGATCGAGCGGTGGTGCGAGTATTCTCCGAAGGCTTGCCGGCCGCGGCGACCGAGCAAGAAATTAAAAGGATTCGCGGGCTCGGTGGTGAGAGCGATTCTGCTTCGCGGCAGTTGGCGCGCTACATCGCCGATGTGGGCCGCGCTTACGATACGGGTGTAAAGCCGATGCTGGTGTTCCGCCTGGACCGTTACTTGCGCGGCGGCGATCATTATTCTTTCAACCAGCAGGGATTCGCCGCGGTGCGTTTTACGGAGTTTCGCGAGGAATATCACCACCAGCATCAGAATGTTCGCACCGAGAACGGCGTTGATTACGGCGACCTGCTCAAGTTTGTAGACCTCGATTACGTCGAGCACGTGGCGCGGCTGAATGCGGCGGCGCTGGCGTCAATCGCAGCAGCGCCTGCGCCTCCGGCGAAGGTCCATTTGCTGGCCAAGGATCTGGAGAATGACTCGACGCTGACGTGGGAGAATTCTCCCGGAGCTTTGGCGTCAGGCTATGAGATTCTCTGGCGTACGACGACGAGTCCGGAATGGGAACACGTAGAAAAAGTTGGCAATGTGTCCCGCGCGACTTTGAAACTTTCCAAGGATAATGTCATCTTTGCAGTCAGGGCGGTGGACGCAGAGGGGCACCAAAGTTTGCCGGTTGTGCCCTTGCCGGAACGGTAAGTTCGGTATCTACTGCTAGAAGGAGCGTGTCAGGGTGCGCGGTCGAGAGATGACTTTGAGCTTCCCGCCCTTTACCCGGGCGGTGATCTGGCTGCTGGGGATTAATACGGCGGTGTTCCTGGGGTTATCCGCGTTTGGCAGCCGTGCGGTCATCCAGTGGGTATTCTTGAATCTCGGCCTTGTACCCAGCGAAGTGGTTCTGCATTTCGCGGTCTGGCAGATTGTCACCTACAGCTTCATTCATGTCGGCTTCTGGCATTGGTTTGGGAACATGCTGGGGATCTGGATGTTCGGATCGACCTTTGAAAGTTCGTGGAACACGCGGCGATTCCTTGAGTTGTTTTTCACGGGCGTGATAGGAGCTGCGCTGACGACTATTATTCTCTCGTTCGCGCACATTCTGAGCACTCCCGGCACCGTGACCGTAGGCGCTTCCGGCGGCGTGTTTGCGATTCTGATGGCTTTTGGCCTGGTTTTCGGAGAAAACGAAATCATGATGATTCCGTTTCCCTTCCTGATCAAGGCGAAATACTTCGTATTAATCCTGATTGTCGTGACCGTGGCTTTCGCTATTAGCGGCGGCGGGAGCACGGCGTACCTGGCGCACTTGGGCGGTTTGTTGTTTGGATACCTATACGTGAAGTTTGCGCCCGCCCGCGGAATGTCAGGAAAGTTTTCGATCTCCGAGTGGTATTACGGAGTATATAACTCCTATTACCGCTGGAAGCGGCGGCGGGCGGCGAAGAAGTTTGAAGTCTACATGAGCAAGCACAACCGCAAAGTGGACTTCGACGAGCATGGGAATTACATTCCGCCGGATGATGAGCCGCGCAAGGGGAACGGCGGGTCGAAGTCGGGGTGGGTAAATTAACTGCGCCACGGATTGACAAGGATTCACACGGATCGACAGAACTTTGCACAGAGTGCAGAACTCCGCTGCTACTTGTGCCTGGAGAGGCTTTTTGCAATCGCTTCAGATATTAGGCTGTAAATCTTAGGAACCGCACCATGGCTTATTGCTCGTTTCATGGAACTCAACATAACGGAGAATGGTGCAGGCAGGAACAAGAAGAGCGATTTGCGGAGCGCGAGAGAAAGCATGAGCAAGAACAGAAGGCGAGTCTAAGCGAGCAATTGGGGTACGAGCAGCCGCAACCCATTGCATTCTGTCGCTTTGATAGAGTTGTCGGTAGACTCGCTGGAGCTTTCATCTTCGTCTGGTGTTTAGCCGCGCTTATCCATTACTGCCTGCCAATTCTCCCTCCCCAGGCTTGTTGGTTGCTAGGCATTGTCATTCCTGCTGGCGTCGGCTTCGGGTGGATACGCTGGAATAGCCATGTTGAGAATTTGGCGGACGGGTTTGTTGCGTGGCTAAGCCGATGCTGGAGAGAATTTCCACGCTACTCGCATTGTTTCTGGTACGGCTTTCTGTCAAAAGTTGGCTCTTTCCGGCGGTTCTTGTACTACGAAATGTGCTGCGAAATGCGCAGTTCCTATTACCGCTGGAAGCGGCGGCGGGCGGCGACGAAATTCGAAGTGTATATGCAGAAACACGACTGGCAGGTTCGCTTCGACGGGCATGGCAACTACATTCCTCCGGAGGAAAGACGCGCAAAGGGAACGGCCTCGGGAAATCGGAGTGGATGAGCTGACTGTGCCACGGATTGCCACCGATCGACGGAACTTTGCACAGAGTACCGATCTCCTCAGCCGACAAGAATTTGAAATTCCTTCAATACCTTCGCCGCTAACACTTCCGGCTTCGCTTTTCCTTTAAAACCTAAGTCGTGTCCTGCGCCCTCCACCGTTAGCAACTTCGTCTTCGCTGGAATTAGCTTTAGGGCTTGCTCGAGTTCGTCGATCGTGCCAAAAGGATCCCGTGTGCCTTGTACGAAGAGAGCAGTGGTGCGAAGGGTGAAAAAATGCTGGGTACGGAGTTGGACGGGCTTGCGCGGAGGGTGCAGCGGGTAGGACATCAAGAGCAATCCGGGGACTGGTTCGGGCTCGGCTTCGGTTTGTTCGGCACACAGCATGCTCGATTGTCTTCCGCCGTAGGAGTGGCCGCCTAGAAAGACAGGGCCCTCGGTGAGGTTCTTCAGCGCTGCGATTGCATTCTTCAGTCCGGCACGGTCGCGTTTACCATCGTGCGGAGATGGCGGGCCGTAGGGGCGATCCTGCCGAAAGGGAAGATCGCAGCGCAGCACGAGATAACCCGCCGCGGCGAAAGTTGCGGCGATTGCGACCAACAGCGGGGCCTGGCAATTCGACCCCGCACCGTGAGTCAGAACCAATCCCTGGCCGCTGGGGCTTTCGGGACGATGCAGGAAACCGCGCACGAACGGGTCCACCGAAACGTCGGTGTAAATTCGTGGGCTCGATTCAGCAGGCATGTTTACACGCCGATCTCTTCCAGCTTCTCGTAGACTCTCAGGATTTTAATTTCATTTCCCAGGCGAGCCCAGCAGCGCAGCACCTCGGGATCTTCCTGAGCGGCGCTGCGAGCCTGTTCCGAGGTCCAGCACCGCAGCAGGACGTACTGCGCGTCGGCACTGCGATAGAGAGTGTCGTGACCGTACTGCTTGCGGGAGACGATGGCGTTGAGTTCGCGGATGGTCTCGAGCGAAACCGCCTCCATGCCGGGCAGCGGCTCCCAGATCGCGATGGACAGATATGCCTGCGACATACCCGCGATTATAGCTTCTGTGGCCTAGGCCGGCGTTTTTCCCTGGCGAGACTGGCGACGGTAGCTTCTTCGGCGGTGACCGTGTGCAGCCGCATGAAGTTGGTGGAACCGGAGGACTGGCGCGTGCCCGCGACCACTCCAAGTACATCGCCGGGTTTGAGCAAGCGGCGCTCTAGTAATTCTTTTTCCGCGACGGTCACCATCTGTTCAGCGGAGAGCGCCGGCGCGCACTTCATGGGATGCGCACCCCAGTAAAGATTCGTGCGCTGGGCCACGGTTGCGTTGGGAGTGAAGGCGTAGATGGCGGCTTGCGGCCGATATTTGGAAATCATACGGGCGGTGTTGCCGGTCTCGGTGAAGACCGCGATCGCGCCCATGGGCAAATCTTCCGCGGCATGGGCGATGGACTCGCAGATCGTTTCGGCGACGGATAGACCGCGACGGTCGCGGCGGCGGCGCTGGGTAAACTCGCCCATATTGCTTTCGGCTTCGACTACGATGCGCGCCATCATGGCAACCGCCTCGCGGGGATAACGGCCGCTGGCGGTTTCCGCGGAAAGCATGACGGAATCGCTGCCGTCGAAAATCGCGTTGGCGACATCGCTGGCTTCGGCGCGCGTGGGGCGCGGATTCTCGACCATGGACTCGAGCATTTGCGTGGCGGTGATTACCGGCTTGCGCCACTGCGCGGCGCGGCCGATAACGTGCTTCTGAATCACCGGCACTTTTTCCGGCGCCATTTCCACGCCAAGGTCGCCGCGCGCAACCATGATGCCGTCGGAGGCTTCGAGGATTTCTTCGATGTTGTCGATCGCCTGCGGCTTCTCCAGCTTGGAGATCAGAGGAGTGTCGGAGCCCAACCCGGCAACAATCCGCCGGACCATGTTTACGTCGGCGGCGGTGCGCACGAAAGACAGAGCCACTGCATCGACGCCGTGCTTCAGGCCAAATTCCAAGTCTTTGCGATCTTTTTCGGTTAAGGCGGGAATGGAGAGAGCTGTGCCGGGCAGGTTGATGCCTTGATGCTCGCCGAGAGTGCCGCCGTTCAGGACGTCGCAGACAACGTCTTTGCCGCGGATGGTGCGCACGCGCAGTTCGATCAGTCCATCGCGCAATAAGATGCGGGCGCCGACGCTGACTTCGCTGGCCAGATCCTGGAAGGTGGTTGAGATACGCGTAGCCGTTCCCGTGATGTCGCGGGGAGTAATCACAACGGTTGAGCCGCTCTTCAGTAGCACGGGTTCGTGACGCGCTAGGCGGCCAGTGCGGATCTTGGGGCCTTGCAGATCCTGCAGGATGCAGATGGTTCGATTTTCTTTTTCGGCGGCGAGGCGCAAGCGTTCGATGTTGCGGGCGTGATCTTCATGCGTGCCGTGGGAGAAGTTGAGGCGGGCGACATCCATGCCCAGGCGCATCAGGTCGCGCATCGCGGCTTCAGAGTGGCAGGCCGGGCCAATGGTGCAGATGATTTTGGCGCGGCGGTTCACGGCGAGTCCGGCCGAAGAAGTGCTCAGCGATACGAGAGAACTTTCCTTCACGATTTCTGGGTTTGCTGGTTTCATAAATTGGAGATCGGAAATTTGCTCGACGAGGAGAAGACTATTGTAACTGTTTTGAGAACGATTTTTGAGCGCGCGAATTCAACTTCATTCCCGAGGTTCGATTTCCACTCCCACATTGAATAGAGATCGGCAGATCTCGCTTTTTCTTAAGTGCGAGTAAGGAGATCTGACTAGGTTCTGGAGTGGCTGATTGCGGTCAATTCCTTGCCCAGCATGGCGCGAGGGAAGAGCATGGCGTTGAATTCTGCGCCCACGAGCACGACGAGCGAAACCATATACATCCAGACCAGCAGCGCGATGGCGGCCCCGAGCGATCCGTAGATCAGACTGTAATCGGCGTAATGCTGCAAATACCAGCCGAACAAAAGTGTAGACGAGAACCACATTGCAGTGGCCAGCGTAGCGCCGGGTATTACGCTATGCCAGGGCTGGGTGCGCGGGACGGCGTTGTGATAAATGAGCGCAATCACGGCAATGCTGGTCAGGGTGGCGATGAGCCAGCGAATGCAGGTCCACATCAGCAGGATGTAGGCGCTGAATTCGTGGGCAGTGTAGAAGAGGATGGTAGTTTCGATCTTGCTGCCGAAGGCGACCAGCAGCGTCGAAAATGTCATGGGCACGAGGGCGAAAACTACCAGCAGGAACGAAACCAGGCGCTCTTTCACCAGGCCCCAGATTTTTGGCAGCTCATAACAGCGGCGGAAACCTTCCATCCAGGAGACCATGACACCGGAGGCGGTCCAAAGAGTCAACAAAGACGCGGTGATCAGCAGGCTTACGGGACGCTGCGCCGCGCCGCGCAGGAAGTTCATGGCGGTGTTGCTGCCGGCGGGCAGAATCCGCGAAAGAGCGTAGGAGATTTCCCGCAGGTAGGGCGCACCTTTTCGCGATGTGGCTAATACCGAGCCGACGACCAGGAGCGCGGGAAAGAACGTGAGAATGGCGGAATATGCCGAGGCTTTGGCGATGGAAAAGGCATCGTGCTGGAAGGCACGCCAGAAGGCCAGCCGCAAAAGGCGAAGGAAGCGAAGCATGGCTGGCCCTAGCTTAGGGCGAGACGGGGCCAGACGCAACGAGGGAAGCGGGGCAGGTTCCTCATACAGCAATCGGTCTGGGTTGGCGTGCATGGTCTCTAAGGCTGATTGTTAGTTGCCAAAAATGGGTTCGGGGGCGAACGGATTCGCCCCCGATACCTTACGCTATTTTGGCTACTCCGCAGCCAGTTCCTCGGTTTCGCCCTCGTGGCGCATCATTTCGAGGGCGCGCTCGGCCTCTTCATACGCGGCCGAGACTTCCGCCTGTACCTTGGCCGCGGCCTCTTCCATTTCTGGCGAGAGGCGCACGTTGCGGTAATATTCCATGCCGGTTCCGGCAGGGATGAGGCGGCCGACGATGACGTTCTCTTTCAGGCCGCGCAGATGATCGACCGCGCCTTGGATTGAGGCTTCGGTAAGCACGCGCGTGGTTTCCTGGAACGACGCAGCCGAGATGAACGAGTCGGTCGAGAGCGAGGCTTTCGTGATGCCGAGGAGCAGCGGGCGTCCGGTAGCCGGCTTGCCGCCCTCCTTAATCACACGCTCGTTCTCTTCGCGGAAGCGGAACTTATCCAGTTGCTGCTCCAGCAGGAAGGTGGTGTCGCCCACGTCCTCGACCTTCACCCAGCGCATCATCTGGCGGACAATCACTTCAATGTGCTTGTCGCTGATGTTAACGCCCTGCAAGCGGTAGACTTCCTGGATTTCGTTGACCAGGTAAGACTGGAGTTCCTTTTCTCCGAGCACGGCCAGAATGTCGTGCGGGTTGAGCGGGCCGTCCATGAGCGGTTCGCCGGCCTTGACGCGTTCGCCTTCCTGCACGTTGATGTGAACGCCGCGCGGCACCGAGTATTCTTTTTCTGTGCCGTTGTCGGCCTGCACATACAGTTTGCGCTGGCCCTTGGAGACTTCACCGAATTTCACCGTGCCATCGATTTCGCTGATGACCGCGGTTTCATGCGGCTTGCGGGCTTCGAACAACTCGACCACGCGCGGCAGACCACCGGTGATGTCTTTAGTCTTGGTAGTTTCGCGCGGGATCTTGGCCAGCACGTCTCCAGGGAAAACGGTGTCGCCATCCTGCACCATCAAGTGAGCGCGGGAAGGCATGAGGTAGCGTTTGCTGCCTTTGCCTTTGACCACGATCGCGGGCTGGCGCTTCTCGTCGGGCGAATCGGCCACGACGTGCCGCGACAATCCGGTAACCTCGTCGACTTCTTCGTGGAGCGTGACGCCTTCCTGCAAGTCTTTGAACTGCGCCGCGCCGCCGATTTCGGTGAGGATGGCGAAAGTGTAAGGATCCCACTCGACCATCACTTTTCCTTGCTGCACCTGATCGCCGTCGTTGACTTTCAGTTTCGCGCCGTAGATCACGGAGTAACGCTCGCGCTCGCGGTTCTTTTCGTCCACGATGGCGATCGAGCCCTGGCGATTCATCACCACCAAGTCGCCCGATTTGGACTTCACCGTCTGCAGACCGATGAAGCGCACGGTGCCGTTGTTCTTGGCATCGAGGCGCGACTGCTCGGAAACTCGAGACGCCGTGCCGCCGATGTGGAAGGTACGCATGGTGAGCTGGGTTCCGGGCTCGCCGATCGACTGCGCGGCGATAACACCGGTGGCTTCGCCGAGTTCGACGAGGCGTCCAGAGGCCAGGTTGCGGCCGTAGCACATGACGCAGACGCCGCGCTTCGATTCGCAGGTGAGCACCGAACGGATCTTCACCCGCTCGATTCCGGCGGCTTGAATGCCTACCGCGAGTTCTTCGGTGATTTCGTTGTTGATGTCGACGATCACGTTGCCGTCGTAGTCTTTGATCTTTTCGAGCGAGACGCGGCCCACAATGCGGTCGCGCAACGGCTCGATAATTTCCCCGGCTTCGACGATACCCTGGACGTAGATGCCGTCCACGGTGCCGCAATCGTATTCGCTGATGATGACGTCCTGCGCCACATCGACCAGACGCCGCGTGAGGTAGCCGGAATCCGCCGTCTTGAGCGCGGTATCGGCCAATCCCTTGCGGGCGCCGTGGGTCGAGACGAAGTATTCGAGCACCGTCAAACCTTCACGGAAGTTGGCCGTGATGGGCGACTCGATAATTTCGCCGGAAGGCTTGGCCATCAATCCACGCATTCCGGAGAGCTGGCGAATCTGCTGTTTCGATCCGCGAGCGCCGGAGTCGGCCATGACGTAAATCGGATTGATGAAGCCTTCTTTGTCGCGGCGCTGCATTTGACCGAACATCTCGTCGGCAACTTTTTCCGTAATGGCCGACCAGATTTCGATGACCTTGTTGTAGCGCTCGCCGTTGGTGATGGCGCCGTCAAGATATTGCTGTTGCACGGCGACCACTTGCTTTTCGGCATCCTTGACCAGAGTTTTCTTGCTGTCCGGGATGACCATGTCGTCGATGCCGATGGAAAGGCCGGCTTTGGTGGCGTACTTGAAGCCGAAGTCCTTCACTTCATCGAGCATCTTGACCGTGGTCTCGAGTCCGAAGCGGAGGTAGCCGTAGTTCACCAGCGCTCCGATGCCTTTTTTCTTGAGCAGGCCGTTGATGTAGGGCATGCCTTCGGGAAGGTGATCGTTCAGAATGGCGCGCCCGACTGTCGTGTTGACGAACATGCGCTCCACGTGAACCGGTTCGGTGTGGATGATGTCCTGATCGTCGTAAGCGCTGGTCAGGTCGATGAGTTCGCCGGTGTAGCGCAGGCGAATCGGCGAAAGAGTTTCCACTTCGCCCATTTCGAGCGCCAGGAGAACCTCTTCGATATTCGCGAAAACGCGGCCTTCACCCTTCGCGCCGGGCTTGCCTTTTGTGAGGTAGTAGAGGCCGAGAACCATGTCCTGCGTGGGCACGGTAATGGGCTGGCCGGAGGCGGGCGAAAGGATGTTGTGCGAGGCCAGCATCAAAACGCTGGCCTCCACTTGCGCTTCCGGAGAAAGCGGAATGTGCACGGCCATCTGATCGCCGTCGAAATCCGCATTGAACGCGGTACAGACCAGCGGGTGAATGCGAATGGCTTTGCCTTCGACAAGCACCGGCTCGAACGCCTGAATGCCGAGGCGGTGCAGCGTGGGAGCGCGGTTCAGAAGCACCGGGTGATCCTTGATGACCTCTTCAAGAATGTCCCAAACGATGGGTTCCTGCTGTTCCACCATTTCTTTGGCTTGCTTGATGGTGGTGACGTTGCCGGTCTGTTCGAGCCGGTGATAGATGAACGGCTTGAACAATTCGAGCGCCATCTTTTTGGGCAATCCGCACTGATGCAGCTTGAGTTCGGGACCGACCACGATGACGGAGCGTCCGGAGTAGTCGACGCGCTTGCCGAGCAGGTTCTGGCGGAAGCGGCCCTGCTTGCCCTTGAGCGTGTCGGAGAGCGACTTGAGCGGACGGTTGTTAGCGCCGCGCAGCACGCGGCCACGGCGTCCGTTGTCGAACAGAGCGTCGACGGCCTCCTGCAACATGCGCTTTTCGTTGCGCACGATCACTTCCGGCGCATGCAGGTCCATCAGCTTCTTCAACCGGTTGTTGCGGTTGATGACGCGGCGGTAGAGATCGTTCAAATCGGAGGTGGCAAAGCGGCCGCCATCGAGTGGAACGAGAGGACGCAGCTCGGGCGGAATGACCGGGATGACGTCGAGAATCATCCAGCTGGGCTTGTTGCCGCTGCGGCGGAAAGCTTCGACTACTTTGAGGCGCTTGGTGTACTTGAGCCGCTTTTGCAGCGAGCTCTCGTTCTTCATCTTCTCGCGCAGTTCGACCGACAGGCCATCGGTGTCGATTCGCTTGAGAAGTTCCTTGATGGCTTCCGCGCCCATCATGGCTTTGAAACCGGCGGGACGATATTGCTGGTCGAGTTCGCGGAACTTGGCTTCGTCTTTGATGACTTCGCGCTCTTTTACCGGAGCGTCCCCGGGCTCCACGACTACGTAGGCCTCGAAGTAGAGAACGGATTCGAGGTCGCGCAGGGAAATATCGAGCAGGTGGCCGATGCGGCTGGGCAGGCCCTTGAAGAACCACACGTGCGAGCAGGGGGAAGCCAGCTCGATGTGGCCGAGGCGTTCGCGGCGGACCTTGGACAATGTGACTTCCACGCCGCACTTATCGCAGATGACACCGCGATGCTTCATGCGCTTGTACTTGCCGCAGAGGCATTCCCAGTCGGTTACGGGGCCGAAGATGCGGGCGCAGAACAGGCCGTCCCGCTCCGGCTTGAAGGTGCGGTAGTTGATGGTCTCAGGCTTGGTGACTTCGCCATGCGACCAGCTCCGGATTTTTTCCGGAGAGGCGAGGCTGATCTTGATGGCATCGAAATCGGCGATCGTGTTTTGCATTTCGAACGGGCTCGAACGAAACAAGGTGTTCCTCCGCTTCCTGCTCTCTACAGCAGTACCCAGTACCTAGTACCGAGCCCTAACTGCGGTTCCTGTTTCACGGAATTCGAGAGCTCTTAATCCGGGAAACGTTTCCTTATGAAACCTTCAAATCTGTCAACGCAGCCCCGAGCACCGTTTTTCTAGGTACTTAGGTACTCGGAACTGCTTTCCTTAATCCGCTGCGGCGCTGGCCGCGGGGCGCTTCTCGCCGGTCTTGATCAACTCCACATCGAGACAGAGCGATTGCAATTCGCGAATCAGCACGTTGAACGATTCCGGCACGCCGGGTTCCATGGCGGCTTCGCCCTTGACGATGGCCTCGTAAATCTTGGTGCGGCCGTAAACGTCGTCGGACTTCGCCGTCAGCAGTTCCTGAAGAATGAACGCCGCGCCGTAGGCTTCAAGCGCCCAGACTTCCATTTCCCCGAAGCGCTGGCCGCCGAACTGCGCCTTGCCGCCCAGCGGCTGCTGCGTGATGAGCGAGTACGGCCCGATGGAGCGCGCGTGAATCTTGTCGTCCACCAGGTGCGACAGCTTCAGCATGTAGATGTAGCCCACGCAAACCGGCTGTTCAAACTGATCTCCGGTCATGCCGTCGTGCAGGGTGGTCTTGCCCGACGTGGGCAGGCCGGCATGCTCGAGCAGCGCCTTGATTTCGCCTTCTTTTGCGCCATCGAACACGGGCGATCCCATGTAGACGCCGCGTGCGAGCGTGGGCGCGAGAGCTTCGAGCTCTTCGTCACCCATCTCGCCGATGGTGTCGGCAAGTTTCGAGTCCTTGAACAAGGCTTTCAATTCGCGGCGGATAGCTTCGGTGCGCGTGTTTTCCTTGAGCAGGTTGCCGATCTTTTCGCCCAAGGTGTAGCCGGCCCATCCTAAGTGGGTTTCGAGAATCTGCCCCACATTCATACGGCTGGGTACGCCGAGCGGATTGAGCACGATTTCGACCGGCGTTCCGTCTTCGAGGTACGGCATATCCTCTTCCGGCAGAATGCGGGCGATGACGCCTTTGTTGCCGTGACGGCCGGCCATCTTGTCGCCAACGCTCAGCTTGCGCTTCATGGCGATGTAGACCTTGACCAGCTTGATCACGCCCGGCGGCAACTCGTCGCCTTTGGTGAGTTTTTCTTTCTTCTCGTTGACGATCTTCTTGAGCACATCGATTTGGCGCGAGGTCATTTCCTCGATCTCGTCGATCTGCTCGTTCACCCGAGGGTCTTTATCCGCGTACTTGATGCGCTTCAGGTTGCGGGTGGAGATGCGCTCAATCGCGTCGCGGTCAAGCACGTTGCCCTTGTTCAACAGGCGCTTGTTGGTGCGCTCGTCGTGCAGGTCGGCCTGCACTTCCTTGCCGCCGAGAATGTTCTCCAGACGCTTGAGGCGCTCGTCGGTAAGAATGCGGATTTCGTCGGATAGATTTTTTTCCAGCTTGCCGATCTGCGTGGCCTCGATCGACTTGGCGCGCTCGTCTTTCTCCTGGCCCTTGCGGGAGAAGATTTTTACATCGACGATGACGCCTTCAATGCCCGGCGGGCAGTAGAGCGAAGCGTCGCGCACGTCGCCGGCCTTTTCGCCGAAGATCGCGCGCAGCAGTTTTTCTTCCGGCGTGAGCTGGGTTTCACCCTTGGGCGTAACTTTGCCGACCAAGATGTCACCCTGCTTGATACTGGCGCCGATGCGGATCACGCCCGCCTCGTCCAGATTGCGCAGCATTGACTCGCTAACGTTGGGGATGTCGCGTGTGACTTCTTCCGGTCCGAGCTTGGTGTCGCGCGCCTCGATCTCGTACTCTTCGATGTGCAGTGACGTGTAGTAATCGTCCTTCACCATCTTCTCGGAGACGAGAATCGCGTCTTCAAAGTTGTAGCCGCGCCAGGGCATGAAAGCCACGAGAACGTTGCGTCCGAGAGCCAATTCGCCGTGATCTGTGCAAGGACCGTCGGCGATGACCTCGCCCTTCAGCACGCGCTGCCCCTTCTTGACGATGGGCTTCTGGTTGATGCAAGTGTTCTGGTTGGAACGCTTGAATTTGGTGAGCTGATAAATGTCGCTGCCCACCTCACGCGAGAGTTGCGTGGGATGGTGTTCACCTTCAACGCGAACGATGATGCGGTCGGAGTCGACGGAATCGATGATGCCGTTGCGGCGGGCAAGAACGACTGCGCCGGAGTCGCGAGCGGTGACGCCTTCCATTCCCGTGCCAACGATCGGCGCTTGCGCGCGCAGCAAAGGCACGGACTGGCGTTGCATGTTCGCGCCCATCAGGGCGCGGTTGGCATCGTCGTGTTCGAGGAACGGAACCAGCGAAGCGGCGACGGAAACCAGCTGCTTGGGGCTAACATCGACGTAATCGACTTCATCCCGGCTGACCAACACGAAATTGCCGGCCTTGCGGGCGTTGACCAGTTCGGCCACGATGCGGCCTTTGTCATCTAGCTCAACGTTGGCTTGGGCGATGGTGTGGCGATCTTCCTCCCACGCGGAGAGATAGAAGGAGAACGGATCGATCTGCGCCGGCTTTTTGCGCTTCTCTTTTAATTCGTTGTTGATCTTCTCGATCTCATGCTTTTCCATGTGATCGCCGACTTTGTAATCGCTATCGCCGGTGTTGACCACGGTGACGTAATCGATCACGCGTCCAGCCTTAATGCGGCGGTAGGGCGATTCGATGAAGCCGTAGTCGTTAATGCGGGCATAGCAGCTCAGCGACGAGATCAGGCCGATGTTCGGACCTTCCGGCGTCTCAATCGGGCAGATGCGGCCGTAGTGCGTGGGGTGAACGTCGCGCACTTCGAATCCAGCGCGCTCGCGAGACAGACCGCCCGGCCCAAGCGCCGAGAGACGCCGCTTGTGCGTGATCTCGGAGAGCGGGTTGGTCTGGTCCATGAACTGCGAGAGCTGTGACGATCCGAAGAATTCGCGAATCGCAGCCATCACCGGCTTGGCGTTGACCAGGTCGTGCGGCATCGCCGTGGACATTTCCTGGTACACGGACATCTTTTCTTTGATGGCGCGTTCCATGCGGACCAGGCCGATGCGGAACTGGTTCTCCATCAGCTCGCCGACGGCGCGCACGCGGCGATTACCGAGGTGATCGATATCGTCCACCGATCCGATGCTCTTGCGCAACTTCAGCAGGTAGCCGATGGTGGCGTAGAAATCGTCGGGATCGAGGGTGCGCTTGTCGAGGCTGGTGGCATCCTGATTCTCGAACAGCTTGATGTTGAACTTCAGACGGCCAACTTTCGAAAAGTCGTATTTGCGCGGGTCGAAGAACATGCCGTGGAACAAGGCCGTGGCGGTATCCAGCGTCGGCGGATCGCCGGGGCGCAGCTTGCGGTAGATTTCGATCAGCGCTTCCTGCGGAGTCTTCACCGAATCGCGCTTGAGGGTCTGGCTAATGACCGTGCCCACGTCGTCGCGCTCGGGGAAGAACAGGCCCATCTCTACCACGCCGGAGTCGAGAATCTTCGAGACTTTGTCGGCGGAAAGTTCGGTGTTGGCCTCGAGCAGCACTTCGCCGGTGGTCGTGTCGACCACATCAGCTGCGGCCCAGGCGCCTTCAAGGTCGGTAACATCCACTTCGATCTCGGAGATCTTCGCCTTCTGAATTTCCTTCAGGGTGGCCGCGTTCAGCTTCCGGCCGGAGTGCGCGATTTCGTCGCCCGATTTGTTCTTGATGCTGTGGGCCAGCTTCATGCCCAGCAGATTGGTTGCTTTCTCGCTGGCGGGATCGAGCGTCCAGAACAGTTTCTTGTCTCTGATCGCAATGCGGTCGACGGTGTAGAAGGAGCGCAGAATGTCTTCGCCGGAACGCAGGCCGAGCGCGCGCAGGAAGATCGTGCCCAGGAATTTGCGCTTGCGGTCGATGCGGACGTAGAGGACGTTCTTCTGGTCGTATTCGAATTCGACCCACGATCCGCGGTACGGAATGATCTTGCCCAGGAAGTAAGTGCGATTGTTGGCAGTTTCGAAAAATACGCCGGGCGAGCGGTGGAGCTGGCTGACAATGACGCGCTCGGTGCCGTTAATAATGAAGGTGCCGTTCTGCGTCATCAGCGGAACGTCGCCGAAGAAGACTTCCTGTTCTTTGATGTCGCGAATGGAGCGGTTACCGGTCTCGGCGTCCTTATCGAAAATGGTGAGGCGCATGGTGACCTTGAGCGGCGCGGAGTAAGTCATGCCGCGCTCTTCGCACTCGGCCACGTCATATTTCAATTGCAGGCCAACAGGATCGCCGCACTTGTTGCAGAAATCCGGCGTGTTGGAGTTGTAGGTGCCGCACTTCTGGCAGAGGACATCGCCGGGATGAAACGGATCGGTAATGACCGTGTTGCCGCAATTCTTACAAGTGGTACGCAGATGGTGCAGGCCCTTTAGGTGACCGCACTTGCACTCCCAGTTACCAATGGCGTAATCCACAAACTCCAGTTGTGATACGTTGCGGAAGTCGGTGATGGGGAAGACGGACTGGAACACGGCCTGCAATCCGCCGTCTTCGCGCTCGCTGGGCAGCTTGTCCATCTGCAGAAAACGGTCGTAGGAGCGCTTCTGGACCTCGATCAGATTCGGGATCTGGATGGTGGCTGGAATTTTGGAAAAATCAAAACGTTTACGGAAGGCATTATTCTTCATCGTCAAGAACTCCCAATGTCAGGCGCAGCCGTGCGCTGCGAAAAACCCGCGGAATGTGGGGCGCCGGATCGCGCCAAACTGCTAAGCTGTTGTGAACCTGTGCAAACTGCAATGAACCGTGGAAGACACGACGGGGCGCCCGCAGGGACAAGCGTTCCCGCAGACGCCGTGCAAGGCGTTTCGCCAATCTGAATTTGTAATCTTTCGCGCCAGTTCCTTCGGCCGTTTCCGTCCCGCCTGCCCGCGGAACAGTGCCCAAGCTTCCCTGCGGGTCTCGCCCGCGATGAGTGAGACCAGGGGAAGCGGTGTTAGGTTAGATGCTAACACCACCGCCCCGGCTTCACAACTAGAACGTGAATTATTCCTGAGACTTGCACTGGACCTGGTGCTAAAACGGGACTTGAGCTACCAAGCCACCGATTCGCTGCCAGATCCTTCGCGAAAAACGCTCAGGATAGCGCTGCGCGGCGCAAGCCGCGCAAATGCCGCTACTTCACTTCGACGACTGCGCCAGCCTCGGTAAATTTCTTTTTGATGGTCTCGGCTTCGTCCTTGGAAACGCCTTCCTTGATGTTCTTGGGCGCTCCATCCACCAGCTCCTTGGCTTCTTTCAAGCCCAGGCTGGTGACTTCGCGGACGGCTTTGATCACGTTGATCTTGTTGGCGCCGACTTCTTTGAGGACGACGGTGAATTCCGTCTTCTCCTCGGCTGGAGCCGCCGCTGCCGCGCCGCCGCCGCCGGCCACCATGACCGGGGCCGCCGCCGCCGCCGAGACGCCGAGACGCGCTTCGAGCTTCTTTACCAGCTCTGCCGCATCCAGCAGCGACAAGGCTACGATTGAATCTTCCAACTGTTGCAGGTCTGCCATGTTAAGTTCTCCACTCTTCGAGTTATGATTTTTTTATTTCGTCATCCGGATGCCGGGTTTCCAGTGCGACAGGCTCGTTTTCCCGGCGCCAGACAACGCCCGAATCCGAACCGCGCAACCCCTGACTTGCGGATAACCAAATCTCTTAATTTGGCGATTGAGCCATCGGGCGATTGGGCGATTTGAAACCCTCAATGTCGCAGAGAGATTTTTCAATCGCAAAATCACACAATCGCAAAATCGCCTAATCTTTAGGCTTCCTTGAACTTGCCCTTCTCGACGCCCTGGCTGAGCACTACCGCCACATCGCGTCCCACCGCATTCATCACGGTGACTAGCCGTTGCGCCGGAGCGTTGATCAGGAACAGCAGCTTCGACATCAATTCATCCTTCGAGGGCAAGCTGGCCAGCGCTGCGATCTCCTTGATCGAAATAACGCGGCCTTCGACCACGCCGACTTTGAAAGTGAACTCGGGAACGTCCTTTGCGTATTTGGTGAGTGCCTTGGCCATGGCCACGGGATCGCCGGTGGTGTAGGCGATCGAGGTCACTCCGGCCAAGTTCTTCAGGCCTTCCTCGATCTTGGTGCCCTTGGCGGCGCGCTCAACCAGAGTATTTTTCACGACCTGATACTTGGCGCCGGCGCCGCGCAGAGCTTTGCGCAGCTCATAGTCCTGCGCCACCGTCATCTTGCTGTAAGTGGCCACGACCGCGTTCGAAACGTTCTTCAGGTCCGCGCTCAGCTTTTCCACCTGCTCTTTTTTTCTTGCCTTCGTAACCGCCATTGTCGAATCCTCTTAATGATCTTGTGTGCTGCAGCCCGGCAATGCTTATGCCTTCGCTGCGGTTTCAATCGGCGCCGTATCCAGCAAAATCCCCGGCCCCATGGTCGAGCTCAGGGTGCAGCCCTTGATGTACTTGCCCTTCGCGACCGAAGGCTTGGCCTTGATCACGCTGGTGATCAGGACCGTGGCGTTTTCGATCAGCTTGTCCGGCGTAAACGAAATCTTTCCCACCGGCACGTGCACCAGCGCGGTCTTGTCGGTGCGGAATTCAACTTTGCCGGCTTTCACTTCCTGCACGGCCTTGGCCACGTCGACGGTAACCGTGCCCGTCTTCGGGTTTGGCATCAAACCCTTGGGACCAAGAATCTTGCCCAGGCGTCCAACGGATTTCATGACATCGGGAGTGGCAATCAGGGCGTCGAAGTCAGTCCAGTTTTCCTTGGTGATCTTCTCGACCATTTCCTCGCCACCGAAGAAATCGGCGCCCGCGGCTTCCGCCTCTCTGATTTTGTCGCCGGAGGCGATGACCAGGACTTTTTTCGACTTGCCCAGCCCGTGCGGCAGAACGACCGTGCCACGCACCATCTGGTCGGCGTGCTTGGGATCGACCCCCAAACGCAGCGTGATCTCGACCGTCTCGTCAAATTTTGCGAACTTGACCTTTTGCAGCAGGGGAACGGCATCCTGCAGAGTATAGGGGCGCTTCTCTACTGAAGCGTGCGCCTTGGCGATATTCTTTCCTTCTTTTTTCATTTACCATTTCCTTGTCTTCCACCGCCGACCGTTCTTCCGGTGAGCCGTGGTGATTGTGACAATTTTGTAATTTTGTAATCGGGTAATTTGTAAATTGAAAATCGCCCGAAAGCGGTTCTAATTTACGAAATTACAAAATTACTCAATTACTAAATCCGCTTACCCTACTACTTCAATTCCCATCGAGCGCGCCGTCCCGCGAACGCTCTTGATCGCGGTCTCCACCGACGCGGCATTCAAGTCCGGCATCTTCTGCTTCGCAATCTCTTCCACCTGCTTGAGCGTGACCTTGCCGACTTTGTCTTTATTTGGCGTGCCCGAGCCCTTGGCGATGCCCGCGGCGCGCTTCAACAGAATCGAAGCCGGAGGCGTCTTGGTGATGAAGGTGAAAGAGCGGTCGCTGTAAACCGAGACCACAACCGGGATGATCAGCCCTTCCATTTCCTTCTGGTTGGTGCGGGCGTTGAACTGCTTGCAGAACTCCATGATGTTGATCTGCGCCTGGCCGAGCGCCGGGCCCACTGGGGGAGCCGGCGTCGCCTTGCCCGCCGCGATCTGCAACTTTACGAAACCTGTAACTTTCTTTGCCATAATCTCTCTTCAAGCGAACCGTTCTCGCTTATGATCCCCTAAATGAATTCAGCCCAACTTAAAGCGCGGCATGATAGTTGGCGTAAGCCTCCTCTGCACCCGATCGGCAGCCAGGCCGAGGCCTTCAATGCTGTGAGCGCCCAGCACTTCCATATCTCCCGGCTCCGCCATTACCACCATGTCCGGCGCGGAATACCCGGCGCTGGCGATATAGATCGCGGTCATATCACGCTCCATCACCCTGCCGTCGATGGTGCGGAAGGACATTCGGCGACTTGGATTCAGGCCCAAGCTTTCCAGCCGCGCCCGGGAAATCCAGCTAAATGCAGCGCCTGTATCGACCAGTGCCTCCAGCTCCTGAGCGCTCTCAGGGCGGCTCGGATTCCAGACCCTAAACTTCGTCGTGAACGTGCCCATATCGAATCGACCTGCGATCCTACGCCACCTTCTCCACCTGATTGAACTCCAATTCCACCGGCGTCGAGCGGCCGAAAATTGTGACCATCACTTTCAACGTCTCGCGATCTTCGTTCACTTCATCCACAATGCCCTGGAAGGTTGCGAACGGCCCCTCGGAAATGCGGACGGTTTCGTTCTTCTCGAACTTGACCTTCAACTTCGGTTTCTCGCGGCTGTCGGCGACTTTGTAAACGATGTGCTGCACTTCTTCATCCGAGAGCGGCGTGGGCTGCTGACCGGTGCCGACGAATCCGGTGACGCGCGGCGTGGACTTCACTACGTGCCAGACGTGATCGTCCATGTCCATTTCCACCAGCACGTAGCCGGGATAGAACATGCGTTCGGAGGTGTACTTCTTGCCGCCGCGGACCTCGGTGACCGACTCGGTCGGAATGAGCACCTTGCCGATTTTTTCCTGGAGGCCAAAAGCCGCCACGCGCGACTCCAGCGACTCTTTCACCTTGCGCTCAAATCCGGAGTAGGAGTGGATGATGTACCACTTCATGTTCGGATTGCGAGGCGGCTCGCCGCTTACACCGGCTCCATCCGCGTTCGGTGGTACTTCTCCACCTGCTGCCGCTTCGTTTTTTTCTTCGTCCTGCATGATCAAGTTAAACTCCGGTTCGAGCGATGTGGCCTATTTCCCAAAATAGCTGTACAGGAATGAGACGCCCTTCTGAATCACGTTATCGATGATGAAAAAGTACACGCCAAAAATGAACACTGTCACCACCACGACCGCGGTCGTGGCTTGCACTTCTTTCCAGGAGGGCGCAGTCACCTTGCGGGTTTCGGTGCGCACGTCGTTGTAGAAAGTCTTAATGCGCTCGGGCCAGGACTTGATCTGGTCGCCGAAGTTTCCCGTGGCCGTCGTGATTGAGTTTGCCATCTTCTTTTTTGTCTCCACTGCCATACGGCTCCTACCCTTCCCGGCTTCGTCCAAAAATCTGGCAGGGGCGGAGGGATTCGAACCCCCAAGTTCGGTTTTGGAGACCGACAGTTTAACCGTTGAGCTTACGCCCCTAAATCAGTGCTCAGTGCTCAGTGCTCAGTGCTCAGTGGCCAGTGATCAGTGATCAGAAATCAAAGCCTCATTTCTGGCCACTGGTCACTGACCACTGGACACTGCTACTTCACTTCCTTATGCGGCGTATGCTTGCGGCAGCGGCCACAGAACTTCTTAAACTCCAGCCGTTCCGTCGTCGTCTTCCGGTTCTTGGTGGTCGAATAATTCCGCTCTTTGCAATCACCGCACTGTAACGTCACAATTTCTCGAGGCATTTCTCACTCCCTGCTTCTGAACTCCGCTGCTCATGTGGGGCCGGGTCTTTGACCCGGCCGGACGGGTCGAAGACCCGTCCCCACAAAAACCAACTACTGCAATATCTCCGAAATCGTTCCGGCACCCACCGTGTGCCCGCCTTCGCGAATTGCGAAGCGCAAGCCTTTTTCCATCGCCACCGGCGTGATCAACTCGATCACCAGGCTCACGTTGTCGCCCGGCATCACCATCTCGGTACCCGCCGGCAACTCGGCTACGCCCGTCACGTCCGTCGTCCGCAGATAAAATTGCGGACGGTATCCCTTGAAGAATGGCGTATGCCGTCCACCTTCTTCTTTGGTCAGGATGTAAACTTCCGCCTTGAACTTGGTGTGGGGAGTGATCGATCCACCCTTCGCCAGCACCATGCCGCGCTCCACATCTTCTTTCGCAATGCCGCGCAGCAGCAGTCCCGCGTTGTCGCCCGCCATGCCTTCATCGAGCTGCTTCTTGAACATTTCGACGCCCGTCACCACCGTCTTGCGCGTGTCGCGGAAGCCGACGATTTCCACTTCTTCGCCCACCTTCACTTTGCCACGCTCGATACGTCCGGTCACCACCGTGCCGCGCCCCTGAATCGAAAAGATATCTTCGATCGGCATCAGGAACGGCTTGTCGAGCTCGCGCGCCGGCTGCGGCACGCTCTTATCCACTGCTTCCATCAGCGCGTCAATCTGCTTCTCCCACTTTTCTTCTCCATTCAAAGCCCCAAGTGCTGACACGCGAACCACCGGCACATCGTCGCCGGGGAACTTGTAGCTCTTCAACAGCTCGCGCACTTCGAGTTCAACCAGCTCGAGCAACTCGGGATCGTCAACCGCATCGACTTTATTCAACGCGACAACCAGATACGGCACACCCACCTGGCGCGCCAGCAGTACGTGCTCGCGCGTCTGCGGCATGGGGCCGTCGGTGGCGGCAACCACCAGAATGCCGCCATCCATCTGCGCCGCGCCCGTGATCATGTTCTTGATGTAGTCGGCGTGGCCGGGGCAATCCACGTGCGCGTAGTGCCGGTTCGCCGTCTCATACTCGACGTGCGCCGTGGCGATGGTGATGCCGCGCGCCTTCTCCTCCGGAGCGTTGTCGATGGAATCAAACGACCGAAACAGGTTCTTCGGATTGTGCTTCGACAAAACCTTGGTGATGGCCGCCGTCAGCGTGGTCTTGCCGTGGTCGATGTGACCGATGGTGCCCACGTTGCAGTGCGGCTTGTTGCGATCAAATTTCTCTTTCGCCATAAATCAGCTCTTAGCTCCTAGCTCCTTGCTCAAAGTTCATGTCAGGCCGGCGAGACGCCGGCGCTACTAATAATATTGATACAGCTTCTTAAACTTGTGCCGCAGCGCGCTGTCGATGCCTTCCAGCTTCGACAGGTAAAACTCCCGCATCTGCGCCTGATCCGAAACCGGCAGCGCTTGATACAGTTGCCGCGCGCCCAAATCCGCCTGCGGTCCAACTGCATCTTCGAGGGCGCGAGCCGTCAGCACTCCATCAAAATCCCTGACGCGAACATTTTTGTGCTCCAACTGCTTCAGGAAACGCTCCGTCTTCTCGGGCAGGAACGCCTGGTCGACTGCGGCTTGCAGCTTCGCAAACTCCGCTTCCTTCTGGACCTTGATCGTCGCCTGCTCGAAAGCCATCTTCTAATCCCTACTCTCGCAAACCGCGCCCGGATTTCAGCTGCGAGCTACGCCGCAAGCGCTCAATCTCTGGAGCGGGAGACGGGAATCGAACCCGCGACCAACAGCTTGGAAGGCTGTGACTCTACCACTGAGTTACTCCCGCCCTTGAAACCAGCTGTCAGCTTTCAGCCGTCAGCCAACCTCGGCGGCTAAAGCCGCCTTTCTGCTGCAACTCAGACGGCACGACTAAAGTCGTGCCCTTCCCAAGTTCCCTCGCAAACTGCGCTCGGGATTTCGGCTGCGGGCTCCCGCTTCGCTCACGCCCGCAAAACGCCTCAACTCTGGAGCCGATGACCAGGATTGAACTGGTGACCTCTCCCTTACCAAGGGAGTGCTCTACCAACTGAGCTACATCGGCCTGGAAAGCAGCTGTCGGCTATTAGCCTTCAGCTCTCAGCCAAAACCCTATTCCGATTCCCTTTCGCCTTCCGGATGCAACCCGTCTTTGCGCCGCACCCAAGTCTTGAACGCGAACAATCCAAGAATCAGCAAAGTCGCCGAGCGAATCCGAAAATCGGTCAGCGTGGCAAATGCCAAGGCACCCACAACTGCGTATGCGATCAGTGCCCTCGCCAAGCGACTCATAAATCCTGCCGCGCAAATCTACAACTCAAATACTGGTGCACAGGGAAGGATTCGAACCTTCGTACCTCGCTAGGAGGGACAGATTTACAGTCTGTTGGCTTTAACCACTCACCCACCTGTGCAAAACTGCCGGGCGAAGCAGCCGCCGCGCACCATCCGCCGAGCGATCAAGCCACGCACACAAACTCTTGCCGTCGCTTACCGGACTTCGCAAATCAGTTTTCGCAAAACAGATTTCGCAAATCAGGGAAACCAAAAATCGCGCTATTGGACTACCGCGCGAAGGTCACTACAAGCCGGATAAAGTTCCGAATGGAGTGCGTTGGAAAAACCTGTTGCGCCGCCGCTTACGAGCCTGCCGCCTGCCGGAATCCGATCCCTAAAAACTCTCTTCCGGACTTTTGCATACTGGAGCTGGCGAAGGGATTTGAACCCCCGACCCCCTGATTACAAATCAGGTGCTCTACCGACTGAGCTACGCCAGCATTCGGGGAAACCGCGCCCTACAGGCACAAGTATACCCCTGATCCCTGCCAGATGTCCGGGACAATTAGTTAAGTTATCACAAGCGGGAATTTTTTCGCAACAGGCATGTGACTCAACCGCCGCGCAGGGCAAATTAAGCGCCATAGAATTTCATCGCCAATTGGGAAGCGAGGGTTGCCATATCCTTCATCTTGACTAGCCTCGCTGAGGCGCGTGAAATGCTCATTGCCTCTTTAAAGGGCGACAACTTCCCGTAACTACTTGCGTACGCCGCGCCTGGAGAAATCGTTTATGCAACATTTTCGTCATGCCATCACGATTGCCACCATAGCTCTGCTGACGGCGGCCAGCCTGCTGATTACGATTCCTGTCGCTGCTTCCGGTGACAAGATCATTAGCTTTGACCCTCCCGGCGGTACGGAGACGCAGCCTGCGGCCATCAACGCTTCCGGCACCGTGGTCGGTCGTTACCAAGACAGCAACGGCGACGGAATTCAACCCGGTTTTATCCGAGACACCAGCGGAAATTTCACGGCCCTGCACGCACCGGTTTCAGGCACCACCCAGACGGTGGCAGTCTGGCTGAATGATGCTGGTCAGATTACGGGCTGGTACGGCAATGGGATCGGCGTTCACGGCTTTTTGCGGGATGCAGGCGGTAACTACACTTCCTTCGACCCGCCTGGCTCGGATCGAACCATGCCTCAGAGCAATAATAACGCTGGCCAAATTAGCGGGGTCTACACTACCAGCACCACCGATATGGATGTTGCCTTCCTGCGTGACCCCGCGGGCAGCTTTACTACCTTCGGCGGACCCGGCAGTTGTGGGGATTCTGTGCTGAATGCGATGCTCAGCGCCTCCGGGGAAATTGCGGGGACTTGCTACTACAACAATGGAACTTATACCTATTTCATCCGCTCCTCCAGCGGCATCTTGACGGAGTATGCTGACCCCTTCGGTGGTACGGTAATTTTCGTGTCAGCCATCAGTGATCGCAATGTTCTAGTGGGCTCTTACGTTGACGCCACCGGTCTTGCCCACGGATTCTGGCGCGGCGATTCGGGGGTGCATTCCTTCGACTATCCAGGTGCCATGTTCACTACGCCTACAGGCATCAATGTCGCTGGAACGATCACGGGCTACTATTCCGGCGCGGATGGTATACGTCACGGTTTCGTGCGCGACCAATTGGGCAACTTCACCAGTTTCGACGACCCAAACGCCGGATCTCAGGGTACGACTCCTGCGGCGATCAACCGCTCGGGGCAGATCACCGGCCAATTTACCTCTCGCGCGGACATTGACCACGGATTTCTGCGCTATTAGAGGATTTCTTCAGCCGCTTACCGCGCCGCCCCTACTCTTCCCAGCGCCAGATGGACAGTCCATGCGATCCCAGCGCAAGTAAGCCGAGTGGGGCTGGTTTGGGAGCGGGTGCGGTGAGAGCGGCATCCGGTCCTACGCTGGTTTCCTCATGTGATCCTTTCGTTTGCCCGGCGACGATCGGCTTATTCGGGACTGTTTCGTAGGCGTAGCCGGTCAGGGTTGCAAAAACGTCCAATCCCTTACAACTAACATTCAAACGCGCCCAGCCGAAGTGGACTTCGCCATTAATCAAGAACTGCAAACCGAGATAGCGCGTGCCTCCGGACCATGGACCATCGCACACGCCACTCAGTTCGCGAGCTCGGCCCGTATCGCTGAACACGGTCGCCATGATGTTTGGACCGGTCGTAAACCGTGCATTGGGTCCGATGGGGACTCCGGCGCGCAGCGCGGAGGCATAATTCCCGTTAATCCTGGAATACCCCTCGATTTTGTTGGCTGCATTCGCGGGAATAACCGACAGAAGTCCAGTGTGGTCGAAGCCGTAAGGATGAGACCTGCGGTACACATCACGGAAACCGAAATCGACGATTCCGTCGTGGTTCAGGTCAAGAGGAATGGTGTGATCGGGCGTGATGTTGGTGTCGGCTGTGTAAACGATCTTTGCTTCGGCCGGGTGCCCCAGCACCAGCACTCCCACTCCGGCTGCGCCCGCCGCGAGGGCGTATTTATTGAGCTGTTGTTGAACTGAATCGGAAAGGTTGGCTGACTTGCGGGGCCGAAAGGAACGCTTCATAAAATCCTCCGCACAAGGCGTCCAATTATCCGCCCGCTTCGGATTGGGAGTCAACGAGCGATTTTTTTCAGATGCACCGCTACCACTCTACCCGAACCCTCTGCCGTACTTTCCCCACAGTGTTATGATTTCAGCCCTGACCGCATTCCATGCGAATTAGGCGTACTTTTCCTATCTTCTTGACGGTCGTGCTGGTCGCCGCAGCGGTGACTCTCGCCGTGCAGCTACGAAAGCACGCTCCGCCGGAGCCGGCCCGTCTGCTGCCTGGAGCTGACGCTTTTTTTTACATCGACCTGGGCAAGATCAGAAAAGCGAACGCGGGCAAGGAATTGCCCTCGGTCAGCCACGATCCGGAATACGAACGCTTTATTCACGAGACTGGATTCGAATTCGAGCGCGACCTGGAGGAAGCGGCCTTCGCGGTTCACTATCCCGGCAATTGGCCGGGAGGCGGAACGGGCGGCTCGGCGCCCGAGCCGCGATTCTCGGAGGTATTGAAAGGCGAGTTCCACGGCGAGCGCCTGACAGCGTACCTGCGGCAGATCGCGGAAGGAGTGGAGAACTATCAGTCCGCGGATATTTTCACGATTCGCGTGGAAGGCAGATCGTTACGCGTCGCCGTCCTGAACGCCGATTTGGTCGCCGCATCCAATCACGATGATCCGGCGGTGATTCGCGGAATCGTCGACCGCTCCAAGCGCCTGGCTTCCCCGTTCGGCGGCCCGGCTCTGCTGCGCCAGTTTTATAAACACGTTCAGCTCGGCAGTCTGGCCTGGGTGGTGGCTCGCACGAACCCGTCCGCACCCGGCGACGGAGGCTTGGGCGCGCTCCTGGCTACGCCTGCGACCGTGGTGGCTTCCGGAACTTATCACAGCCCGCTGCACCCAAGGTCGGATGCGATTCACCTCCGCGCCGAGGCCTACACTGGAAACCCGGAAGAGGCGCGCGCCGTAATCGATAAGGTGAACGTGTTCGTTGCGCTGAGCCACAGCGCAGAATCGTCGGTAGGGATGCACGGCCCTGATCCGGACGTACGAGCTTTCTTCGAAAGCATCGAGGTCAAGCAAGAGGGCGATCGCGCCGTTCTGAATGCGGCCCTGCCCTTCGGTTTTTTGCGGAAGATGCTCGCGGCTTCTGGGGCGGAATCGAGTGAGCCAGCCAGCCCTTCGCCGGCAGTGCCGGCACGATCGCGTTAAGCTAAGATCGGCTTTGCAACTAAACGCCGTGCCAATCGTCTGATCTACAGTAAGGTTACGAGGGATCGCGCAGGTACAATAAGGACGGATGACCAGCCTACCACTTCCGATTGCCGCATTTTTCGCTGGGCTGATTTCGTTTCTCTCGCCCTGCGTGCTGCCGCTGGTGCCGGGCTACGTTTCGCTGATCTCGGGCGCGGGGGTGGACGAGCTGAAATCGTCGCAAGGCCGCCTGATGCGGCGGGTGATGACGAATTCCGTTGGGTTCATCCTCGGCTTTAGCGTGGTGTTTATTACGCTGGGCGCGATTTCAACGGAAATCGGGCAGATCGCCGCGCAGTACAAACACACGCTCGCGGTGGTGGCAGGCATAGTCATTATCTTGTTTGGCTTGCATCTGACCGGCATTCTGAAAATCAAGGCGTTGTATTCGGATACGCGTTTGCATGAATTGAAAGGTGGGAGCACGCCGGTGGGCGCGTTTGTGATCGGCTTTGCCTTCGCGTTCGGCTGGACTCCGTGCATCGGGCCGATCCTTGCCGGCATCCTTACGTTAGCGGCTGCGCAGGACACTTTATCAAAGGGTATGATTCTGCTGGCGATTTATTCGCTGGGACTGGCAGTGCCATTTTTGCTCACGGCTTTGTTAATGGAGCGTTTTCTAAAGTTTTACAGCCGCTTCCGTTCCTTCATGCATGCGGTGGAAGTGGCTTCGGGGGCGTTGCTGATCGGGCTCGGCATCTTGTTGGTGCTCGGGCGGTTTACCATGATTTCGAATTGGCTATCGTTCCTGAATCGATTTGCGTTGTAGGTTGTTCAAATAAGATCGTTCAAACAGATCATTCAAATAAAGATCGTTGGCGAGTTTTCGGATTTGCTATGGAGTATCACCGTGAAACGTAATCCTCTTGCGCTGGTTGTGGTGGCGTTCGTTGCCGCAGGCATGCTTTATTTTGGCTACCATCAGGCGCGCCGCACCGGCCCGGTGTTTGCGTCACACCTCACGACATCGAGCCTGGCGCCCGATTTCACTCTGGAATCGCTCGATGGCAAAAACATGAAGCTTTCCGACTTTCGCGGTAAAGCCGTGCTGCTCAACTTCTGGGCAACCTGGTGCGGCCCCTGCAAAATCGAAATGCCCTGGTTCGTCGAGCTGCAAAATCAATATGCGGCGCAGGGATTCCAGATTGTCGGCGTCGCCATGGATGACGCCAGCAAGGAAGACATCGGCAAGTTCGCCAAGGATATGGGCGTAAACTATCCCATCCTGATTGGAAAAGAATCGGTGGGCGATCAATACGGCGGCGTCCCCGCGTTGCCGGAAAGCTTCCTGATCGGACGGGATGGAAAGATTGTGGACAAGATTATCGGGCTGCGAGGCAAGGCGGAGATCGAGGACGCGATCAGGAAGGCTATCGATACCAAGCCCGCCACAAATCAGGCATCAGCCACAGAGACGCCGCTGAGTTCAGAATGACAATCGCACAAGAGACGCCGCAGAATTCTGGACATTGCAGCAAGCGCCGGGTGCTGGCAGTCATTTTTTTCGCGGTGACTTTCGCTTCTGCACAGGTACCGGGCAAAGCTCCGACTGTCTCGATGGCCGCGGTGCCGCTCACCACCGCGCAGCGCGCTCAGGCGACCATGGTGAACCTGAATTTCCGCGTGCCTCCCGGCTACCACATCAATTCAAATACGCCCAAGTCCGAGTTCCTCATTCCGACCGCTTTAAAGATGGACCTTCCCACGGACATTATCCTGGGGAAAATTGAATATCCTGCCGGAGAGGAAACGAGCTTCCCTTTCTCGCCCGATGAAAAGCTTAGCGTTTACAGTGGAGACTTCACGGTCGCGGTGGCGGTGCATCCACTGAAGTCGGTGACACCGGGAAAATACGTAATCCACGGCGTGCTGCGCTATCAGGCTTGCGACAACGCCGCCTGCTATCCTCCGAAAGCTTTGCCGGTCAGCTTTGAAGTGAAGGTAGTGAAGGAACCGGCGGAGCATCACGCCAATCCGGCGCAGAGCCCGCACGTGCATAACTAGACTCTCGGCGTTCTCATTCCGATCTAGTGGTCAGGAATCGGTTCTTGGCGCCGCGTTGGCGACGGCGAGAATCGTGCCCGCAAAAAGCAGGGTGTCGAAGAAATAGTTTAATCCCTCCACCTGCACATCCGTACTCGGGTCCAGTAGCGATGTGGCCAAAATTGGCCCATAGATAAAGATGACCAGCAGCACAATCCACGCGCCAAGATACGTTGCCGCCATCCGCGTTTTCTTTGCCAGTAGGATGCATGTGCCGCAAATCAGCAGAATCACTCCGGTGAGATAGCTGATGATCATGCGGCCAGGGATCCAGACGGGCATAAATTTTTCCAGGGGAACACCCGGGACATTGAGGGAAAAGATAAAGTGCTCGACGCCGTAAAATATGGCGGCGATACCGATTACGATACGGCCTATCGTGATCAACCTGCTTCCGCGGCGGTCTTTGGCGCCAAGCGCAGCCCCGGCGAGAACCCAGCCTCCGCAGCCAAAGGACAACTCGCGCAGCATGAGCGTCCAGATGATCCGGTCGTGAGGTTTGGCGAGTGTTCCGGGCAGGTCCATCGTCGCCACGAAAATAAACATCATGCAGCCGAACAGCAGGCCTGACCACTGCACTTGAATTTTTGTAGCAATGCTCAGCGACGCGGCGATCAGCGCCACGCCCACGAAATATGCCCAAAACAATTTCCAGGGCATATATGAAGGAACCATGGTCGCGAGGCCCGGGGCAGCGGAAAGATGCAGCGCGCCGAAGACGGCCAGCGGCATCGCGAAACACATGTTGCCCAAAGCGACGAACTTGTCGAGCGCTCGCGCCCGCATCAGATCTACGCGCGCGGCCCATAAGCCAATCAGAAGGAGCAAGACGCCCGCGGCACTCATGGAGAACACGGTACGGGAAAATTCGAAGAGCAGAAAACCGGGGAAGGCGGTCGTTATCGTGTATAGGTTCATGCGAGAGCCCTAGACGAGCGCGGCGAACGAGAAATCATAACGCGTTTAGACTGTGCAGGGCGGGAAAGGTTAGGGAGGGGCCTGAATGAGCTCGTGGAGGGACGGACGCCTTCATCCGTCCGCCAAGTCCGGGTCGGGGGGTTGAAGTAAAGTCCGCTTCGATCACGCCGATAATGTTGTTAGCTTGACAGGCTGACATGCTAGCCCCGAGTGGAAGACGCGCTCGGGGTTTTGCCTTATGCGTTGTCATTCAGGGCGAAGCGGAAGAATCCCTTATAGCCACCGGGATGCGTGCTGGAGATAGGGCTCCTTCGACTTCGCGAGGTCATTCGCTCCGCGAACGATCTCGCTCCGCTCAGGGTGACAGGTTCTCTGGTATGCCGGCTTCCATTTCAAGCTATCTAGTTCCCAAAGTGAAACCCTGATCACAATTTCCTTCGGCACAACCTTGCAGTTCGCCGCCCCCCTGCCACTACGCTGCCTTCGGGGCCCGTGGTGTAATTGGCAGCACGTAAGCCTGTCCAGCTTTAAGGTGCGGGTTCGAATCCCGTCGGGTCCACCGTTTCCCTTCTTTGGTAGGGAAACTTGAGAGGAGCCTCAGGACAGGGAGGCTCCTCAAGTAACCTTGACTTCCGGTTTCTGAGCACCGATAATAGCTGTGAAGCTGGACAGGCTTACGCCCCGAGTGGAGTTCGCGCTCGGGGTTTTGTTTTTTCGTCAGCGCGTCCGGCTGCGGGCGGAATTCTTGCCGGGTAATTTTGGAAAGCCGAAACGAACCCTGCGCGCACCACGTCAAACCCCGCACCTGCGCTGGAACTAATCCTTTGCAATAGGGCCGTTTGCCAGCATCGCGATTGCATAAGAAGCCGCCACGTCGCAGGCATATTCACGCCACCTTAACGTATCGGGAGCATCCTTATCTTTATCCGCTAGGTCTGAAACTCCGCGTATCATGAAAAATCCCGGAGGGTGCACTTGCGATGACGCTGCGCAAGCCACGCCACCCGCTTCCATCTCCACTCCAATCAACCTCTCCCAGACTTCCCGATACTCTTCTGCAAGCTTGTTGGCAATTACCTTATCCCCGGTGCAGACTACTCCAATCTTGCGTTTGGGACTCCCCTCGGAAGGACGCAGCGCACTTATCCAGGTCATCCAATCGGTTCCGAGAAAATTCCTCGCAGCCAAAAGTAGTTGCTTACTTACGGGGTTTACTCTCCAGCGAATGCTGGCGCCTTCTGAGGTCAGCTTCTGCAGTTCATAGTTAGCGACCTGGTCGGCGATGAGGACGTCTCCCAAGTCCACCCCGGCGGCTCTGAGGCCTCCAGCAATACCCACCAAGAGTACGAAACGTGGTTTCCAACGCCGAGTTGCATCTGCGGTCGCGGTGGCGGCTTCTTGTTGGCCCATGTTTGCAAGTGGAACCACAACTACGCTGTAGTAGGTCTTTTTACCGTCCGGATATTCCACGGGGAGCATGGCGACGAAATAAACTAGGATATCTCGTCGCGAGGGCGGCAACTTGCGCCAGCCCTTCAGCTTGCTGAGTACGGCGTCACGTTCCTCCTCGAGCGGCGTAATAATCACGAAGTCGACCGGGGGGCTCACGGCGTCGTGCTCGCCCCGACTCTTGACCGATGCGACGGGAGTCACCTGCGGGTGCGCGGCGGTATCTGCGTGCAAAGCCTGAGTCCTTGCCTTGATCTGCGCAAAATTGAGGGTAGGAACCTGCTTCGGCAATCTCATGATCTGAGCTCTGGAGAGCTCAACGAGATGCTTACGGTACGCGAGGGTTTCGCTCTGAATTTCGGAGAACCCCTCCGGGTACAACGACTCGAAAATGAACTTCACTAGTTCCTTTACCTCTTTTTTGCTCATCCAGTTTTGCCGACGAGGCGTTCGGGCAGCATACATCAGCAACATGGGGACTTCCTTCGAGGCCTCGCCGGCTGCTGGCGCCGACAGCGGAGGCTGACAGTAATTGAAGTCCAAAGCGCGGAGTGTGAGATTATTTGCCTCCGCCAGCATGCAAAACAGCCGGATTCTGGCGAGCGCCTCTCTTCGGGCTGGGTCACTATCAGCGTGGGCGGGATCATCCACCTCAAAGACAAACCCTCTACAGTCCTTGAGCTCCTCCTGCCTATCGAAGAGTGAGGAAGCCCACGCCAGCAGTGTGCCTGAAACGGTGCTAGCTTCGGTCGAGACCCCTCTTTCCACGACTAGATAAGCGACGAACGCAAGTTGCACTTTGGAGTAGTAGTGCATAAGAATAAACCCGCACACTTTGCCGCCGACCTTGGCAACGGCAAAATAGTCGCGGGGTCCGACCGTGCTCAAGGCCCGCTGTTCTTGATCCTCACGGAGCCAGCGAACTATGTCCGGGGCTTCGAAACGCTCAGCGGCAGGAATTCTCTCCTCGTAGATGTCAAGCGCTCGAAGGATGTCCGGGTCTTTGTAATCCGTTACGAGGCCGACCTCTACTTCAGCTCGATAATTTGCGGCCATTTTAACCAACCCAAAAAGTTTGTCATAACGCAGAGGGGGGCGAACGCCGGGAAATCCCGGCGAAGCAGTCGGTTAAGGTCCGGGCTAGTTGGGCATTGCCCCGGTCTGCGGGCTGAAACGAGTTTAGCTCGTCCCACAGGAATTGCGCTGACTATTTCAAGCTCTGCCGCCCTGCTTCTTCTCCACCTTCGCCCAAGTATCCTTGAGCGCCACAGTCCGGTTGAACGCTGGCTTGCCGGGCTTCGAGTCCAGATCGACGCAGAAATATCCCAGGCGCTCGAACTGATAGCGGCTGCCAACGGGCGCGTTGGCTAGCGACGGTTCAAGCTTCGCGTCCGAAATTACTTCGAGCGAATTCGGATTCAGGTTCGCCGAGAAGTCCTGACCTTCTTCCACGTCGCCGGGATCTTCTTTGGTGAATAGATTTTCGTAGATCCGCACTTCGGCGTCGACCGCGTGCGCGGCTGAGACCCAGTGGATCGTGGATTTCACTTTGCGACCGTCGGGCGAGTTGCCACCGCGCGAGGCTGGATCGTACGTGCAATGCACTTCGACCGCATCGCCCTTATCGTTCTTTACCACGCTCTGGCAAGTAATGAAATATGCGTAGCGCAGGCGCACTTCCCGTCCCGGCGAGAGGCGGAAGTATCCTTTCGGCGGAACTTCGCGAAAGTCATCCTGCTCGATGTAGAGCACCCGCGAGAACGGCACCTTGCGCGCGCCCGCGGTCGCATCTTCAGGGTTGTTCACCGCGTCCATCTCTTCGACCTGAGTCTCCGGATAGTTATCGATCACAACTTTCAGCGAGCGCAGTACCGCCATCACGCGCGGGGCGCGCTTGTTCAGGTCTTCGCGGACGAAGTGTTCGAGCATGGCCAGTTCGATCGATCCATTGGTCTTCGACACGCCGATGGCGCCGCAGAAATTGCGAACCGCTTCGGGGGTGTATCCCCGGCGACGGATGCCGCCGAGCGTGGGCATGCGCGGATCGTCCCATCCGCTGACGCGTCCTTCCTGCACCAACTGAAGCAGCTTGCGCTTGCTTAGCAGGGTGTAAGTGAGATTCAGGCGGTCGAACTCGATTTGCCGCGAGGGGAAAATTCCAAGCTGTTCGATGAACCAGTTATACAGCGGGCGATGGTCTTCGAACTCGAGAGTGCAGAGGGAGTGCGTGACGCGCTCGATGGAATCCGACTCGCCGTGCGCGTAGTCATACATGGGATAAATGCACCACTTGTTTCCGGTGCGGTGATGCTCGGCGTGCAGGATGCGGTACATCACCGGATCGCGCATGTTCAGGTTAGGCGAGCCCATATCGATCTTCGCGCGCAGAACGCGCGAACCGTCGGGAAATTCGCCGGCGCGCATGCGCTCGAACAAATTCAAATTCTCTTCCACCGACCGGCTGCGATAGGGGCTGTCTTTCCCGGGCTCGGTTAACGTGCCGCGATGTTTGCGAATTTCGTCGGCGGTCAGATCGTCGACGTAGGCTTTTCCATCTTTAATAAGTTTGATCGCCCACTCGTAGAGCTGATCGAAATAATCGGAGGCGTAGAACAACCCATCCCACTGGAAGCCGAGCCAGTTGACGTCGGCCTTGATCGACTCGACGTATTCCGTCTCTTCCTTCTCGGGGTTGGTGTCGTCGAAGCGAAGATTTGTGTGTCCGCCAAATTCATCGGCCAGGCCGAAGTCAATGCAGATCGCCTTGGCGTGTCCGATATGAAGGTAGCCGTTGGGCTCTGGAGGAAAACGCGTTTGCACGCGGCCATTGTGCTTGTTGCTCTTGAGGTCTTCAAGAATGATGTCGCGGACGAAGTTCGACGGCGCGGGCGACGGCGTGGCAGCCACAGCTTTTTCTCCAGCTTCGATTGACGGCGATGGATTCATTACTACTTGATCTTATCGCAAGAGGTACAGCTAAGATTAGTGGCTCGTGGCGGGGCGGACGCCCTCGTCCGCCCAGGGAGCGGCACGGGGCTTAGACGTATACGCTCGTGGCGCTGCACCCCGGACGAGGGCGTCCGGGGCTCCAGGTGCCGGTGAACACTATCCCCCTATCGTCAGCACCACACGGAACCTCGCGCGTCCGCTGATCATCTGCTGATAGGCTTCGGCGGCCTTCTCGAGCGGATAGCGCTCGATCATGGGACGAACGCCGCTGAGCGAACTGAAGCGGAGCGTTTCCTCGGAATCTTTCGCCGTACCGGAAGGCCAGCCCTGCACGGACTTCCGCCCGCCAATCAATTGCAGTGGCGTGACCGTCAGAGATTCCAGACCGGCTCCCACGATCAATAATTTTCCATTTCCCGCCAGGCCATCGACCAATGCGGAGATCGATTTCGAATCGGGAGCGGTGGCAAGAATCACACGGGCTCCGCCTAATTTTTGCAGCGCTTCGGCAGGAGCACCCGCGCTGGTGTCCACATATTCGTGAGCGCCCAGCTTCGTAGCCAAAGCCTTTTTGTCTCCGCCACGGCCGATGGCGACGGTGCGAAAGCCCATCTGGCGGGCGTATTGAATGCCCAGATGGCCGAGTCCGCCAATTCCCTGCACGGCGACCATATCTCCGGCGCGGGCGCCTGAATTGCGCAGCGAGTTGAAAACGGTAATGCCCGCGCAGAGCAGAGGCGCGGCTTCGTCCGCGGGCAGGTCGTCCGGCATGGCAGCCACGGCCTCCGACTGCGCGATCATGTATTCCGCGTAGCCGCCGTCATAGCTGATAGCGGTAATTTTTTGGAACTGGCAGAGAACGAAGTCTCCGCGGCGGCATGGGTCGCACTGAAAACAGTGGCCGCCGTGCCATCCCACTCCCACGCGCTGGCCGGGCTTCCATAAAGTAACGTCGGCGCCGAGCGCATCGATGCGGCCGGCGATCTCATGGCCGGGCACTCGCGGATACTGAATTCCGGGCCAGTACCCCTCCTTCACCAGCGCATCGCTGTGGCAGATGCCACAGGCTTCCACCTTAATGCGCACCTGCCCGCGCCCCGGCTCCGGAATTGGGCGTTCGATCAATTCGAAATCTCCACCTGCTTTGCTGACTTGCACTGCTTTCATGCGATTCCCTTTCCAGGCTCATGTGCCGAGTTCACGCGGACGCGAGACGTCTCTGAGTTTTTTCACGATCGGCGGGAACGAAGCTACGTGATGTAGATAAGATTTTGCATAGCAGGGTTGCAACAAATTAGATTGCGGCCGCAACCTAGATTTTTTGCAGCGCCCGCCCAATTCGATTGAGCGTGGTCTCTTGTCCCAGCACCTCCAGCGTCTCAAACAGCGGTGGAGCATTCTTCCGCCCGCAGACGGCGACGCGTATGGGCTGAAACATTTGCCCCGCCTTCACTCCCAGCGATTGCGCGGCGGCGCGCAGAGCCTGATCCAGCGGATCGTGTTTAAACTCGATCTCCGCCAGGATCTCGCGGGCTTTCTCCAGAACCTTTCGCGCCATCGCCATGTCTCCCTTCTGCGGGATGAGTTCGGCTGAATCGTATGTCGGCAACGGATCGACGAAGAAAAAGTCGGCGGCGGTAAGCACATCGCACAGCAACTTGATGCGTTCGCGGATCAGCGGCGTAATCCGCAGCATTTTCTCCGGTGAGACGTCGAATCCGGCGCTCCGCACGATGGGCAGCAGACGGCCGCTCAACTCCTCGACCGGCAGGGCGCGGATGTGCTCGGCGTTGAGCCAAAGGGCTTTTGGATCGAAAGTGTCTTCGGGGGCGGCAACACCAGGGTCCCTCGCTTCGCTCGGGATGACAACGGTGGAGGCAGCTGTTACAACGGTGGGGGGAGCGATGACGACGGTGGAGGCGGCAACAACCGCAGATTCTTTAAAGTTCACGACCGCATTCGAACGGTTGATGCCTTCGAGCGAGAAGACGTCAGTCAGTTCCTGTAGGGACATATTCTCGCGGTCGTTCTTGGGCGACCAGCCGAGCAGGCAGAGGAAATTGATGAAGGCTTCGGAAAGAAATCCAGAGTCGCGATAAGTAGTGACGCTCACGACCGGGCCGTGACGGCGCTTGGAAAGCTTGGTGCCATCGGGGGCGACCAGCAGAGGCAGGTGCGCGAACTGCGGCGGCGCGCACCCGGCAGCCTCGAAGATCAGCACGTGCTTGTAGGTATTGGAGAGATGGTCCTGGCCGCGGATGATGTGGGAAATGCGAAGGTCGGCATCGTCGGCACAGGATGCGAGATGGTAAGTGGGCATACCATCGGAACGAAGCAGCGCGAAATCTTCGATGTCGGCAGCAGCCTTCACTTGTTCGCCATAGACGGCATCGGCAAATCGCACCAGTTGGCCGCCGTCCCGCGGCACGCGAAAGCGTAAGGCAAACGGCTCCCCCGCCGCGGCGCGGCGGTCACTTTCTTCGCGGGAAAGTTCACGGGCTCCGGGATTAAACAGCCACGTTCCCTGTGCGCCAGATTTTTCCGCGTCACCGGTATGCGCCGGCGTGAAATCGCGGTAGGCGAGACCCTTGTCGAAGATGTTCCAGGCCATTTTCTGGTGCAGATCCAGCCTTTCAGACTGTTTGTACTCTTCATCCCAATCGAGGTTCAGCCACTTCAATCCGTCAAAAATCGAATCGACAGAGGCCTGGGTGTTGCGCTCGACGTCAGTATCGTCAAGGCGAAGAATCATGGCGCCGCCGTTATGGCGCGCATACAGCCAGTTGAAGATGAAAGTGCGGGCGCTGCCTACATGCAGAAAGCCGGTGGGCGACGGAGCGAAGCGGACGCGCGGTTTGGTGGCGGCAGTTTCAACGATTTCAGGCATAAGTGGCTAAATGTTAATGGTATGAAGATAAGGAAAGTATCGTCAAGCCAACAAGATAGACGATGTCTACATTCGATGTCATCCGGTTCGCAGGGTAATTTGGAGGGGCACTGTACTTAAATCTTGTTGTGTTCGTAAGGACGATGTGAAAACATTAATTATAATCTTCCGCCAGAACTACTGGCGCAACTCAACGGAAATCGGTAGTAGTGCAGTTTTGATAAGGAAGCGAGCCAAACGCGCGACTATTGCGTCGCAAAGAACGCGACGCTTCGCGCGGCTCGCCCAGATTCCTCACGGCGCAAAGAACGCTTGTTCGGAATGACAATCAAACTGCACCACTACCCGGAAATCTTAAGCCCGACCCCATGGACAGCATTTCTACCAGCATCGTTATCATACCGGGCGTAGTTGCCTTGTTGCTCTGCCTGTTGTTCAGCTATCTCTACCAGCAGAGCCGGCAGGTTTATTTTCGCGCCTGGCAGATCGCCTGGGCCTGCTATTCCATCCACTACGCGCTCGATGCCTTCCGTTATTACCGGCCGCCGGCGACGGCTGCGTTTTTTGCCAGTTCCTTGTTTTCAGTAGCCATGGCGGTCAGCATCTTCGTCTCGACACGGCTCACCCGCACATCTTTCCGCTTTCGCTGGTATGACTGGACGTTGGCTTCGGTGGGAACGGCGCTCGCCTGCGTCGACTTGCGAATTCATCTCTTGTCGGGCCCGCTCCCGATTGAGCAACGCCCGTTGAGTCTGACCGTATATTTCCTGAGCGCGGTGCTGTTGTATTGTTCGGCGGTCTTCTACTTGCACGCGCACCGCAAGGGCTCGGTTGCGTTTCAATTGCTGGCGTTTTCGCTGGCGCTATGGGCCGTCCTGATGGGGGCCATTCAGTCCCCCAACCCGTGGATGGAAACGTTTGGCACGGTGGGCCATGTGCTTGGCCCGGTCCCGCAGATGTTGCTGGGCATCGCCATGGTGATGGTGCTGTTTGAGAATGAGCGCAACGCGGTGCAGGAAAATACGCTCGCTCTCTCCACGTTGGGTGCGGATCCGCGGCGACTGCTCTCGGCGGACGATTTGCTGCCCAGCATGCAGTCGGCTCTGGAACGATTGGCGAGCGCTCTGTCCGCCGGGCGGGCCGTCATTTATGTCGCCGAGCGCTGGCGCGGCTTGCTGCCATCCGTGCAGCGCGGATTCTCGACTGAATTCCTGAACGCCCTCACCGAAAGCGGAGCGGGAGAATATATCTGCGACCGGGCCCACCGCCAAGGCGGACTCTTCACGGTTCACGATATTGGCCAGATGACCGAGCCTCTGCCTTTGGGCTCAGCCGGCACCTTCGCCGCTTTTAAGGACGCGCTGGAAAAGGCGGAAATCCGCAATCTTACCGCAGTCAGTCTACAGACCCGCGAACACGCCTTCGGAGTCATTATTTTTCCCCATGCGCAGCGCAAGGCGTTCGGGACTTCCGGTCCGCGCCTGATGGTTGGATTGGCGCTGCAACTCGGTCTTACGGTCGAAAACTATTTGATCGCGCACGACGCTCACCGCCGCACTCAGGAATATGAATTGCTCACTGAGATCGGGCAGGCCATCAGTTCGCGGCTGGATCAGGATGAGGTGTTGCGCACCATCCATGCGGAATTGGGACAGATTTTCAACAACAGCGTTTTCTACATCGCATTCCAGGAGGGCGATGAAATCCGCTTCGAACTGGAAGTGGAAGACGATCTTGTGTTGCCCAAGCGGAAGCGCAAGCTGGAGAATGCCTTCACCGAATATGTGATTCGAACTGGGCAGCCGCTGTTGATACGGTCCGATCTCGAGAAGACGCGGGCGCGGCTGGGAATTACATACCGGCCCGAGCACCCGGCGAAATGCTTTTGCGCCGCACCGATCCTGCTGGGCAGCAAGCCCGCGGGCGTAATGGTCGCCATGAGCACGAACCGTGAATATATGTTCGAACAACGCGACCTGGACGTGATGGTGACAGCTGCCGGACAGGTATCGGTTGCGGTGGAGAATGCCCGCCTGTTCGCGGAAGAACAGCGACGCTCCCGGCAGTTGGCGTTTCTCAACAATATCTCGCGCACCGCGATCTCGAGCGACGATCCGGTTCACATGCTGGGGCAAATTGTCGGCGAAATCCAGAAGAATTTCAGCTTCGATCACATCGGCATCGGATTGCTGGATTACGGGACGAAGGAGATCGAAATCAAGGCGGAAGCCGGGGCGACGGCGCACGCCATGGGTAAAAGGATTCCGCTTGGCGTGGGCATTCTCGGGCGTGTGGCTCGAACGGGAGAACGGGCCCTGGTGCAGAATGGCGTGGAAGGCCAGATTGGCGCGATTCTGCCGGAGTCGCGCTCCGTTCTCTGCATCCCCATCACTTACGGCGAAACTTTGCTGGGCGCACTGAACATTGAAAGCCGCAACGACAGCCCGTTCTTCCCGCAGGATGTTTTGATTCTCAATACTTTGGCCGACTTGCTGGCCACCGCTCTGCACAATGCTTTCGTATTCCAAAAGCTGCAACAGCAATCGATTACCGATGGCTTGACGGGGATCAAGACGCGGCGCTTTTTCTGGGAGGCATTGTCGGCGGAGTGGAAGCGAGCTTCGCGTTCGGGAAGGCCGTTCTCGGTGGTGCTGATTGACCTGGACAAGTTCAAGGAAGTGAATGACACGTTGGGCCACTTCGAAGGCGATTTGGTTCTGGCTCGGGTGGGAAGGCTGCTGGAGCAAAAATCCCGCCAATCGAACGTAGTGGCGCGTTACGGCGGAGATGAGTTCATCATCCTCATGCCGGAAACCGGGCCGGAGCAGGCGCAGGTGCTGGCGGAACGCCTGCGGCAGTGGATTGCCACGGACCCGATGCTCAGCGAGCATCACATCACGGGCAGCTTCGGTGTGGCCAGCTTCCCCATGCATGGATTCTCGATTGAAGACATCATCCGCGTAGCCGATGCGGGCATGTATGTTTCCAAGCGTTCGGGCGGCAACCGGGTATCGGCGGCGGAAGAATTTGCCGGGGGGGAGGAATTCGCTCCGCAGCGGCAGCAGATTTCTACCTACATTGAAGGGTTTCTACAGCGCGAACACAACGGTCCGGAACATCTGGAAGAACTCGGTTCCATGCTGGTGAAGCTTTGCGGCGGCGAAGAAGACTGCAACGTGCCGCTGCTCAAGGAATCGATTGAAGTCCTCAGCCGGGCGGCGGAATCTCGGGAACTGCGCACATCCGGCCACGGCGATCTGGTGGCGCGTTACACGGAAATTATCGCCCGGGCTCTGCACTTGCCTCCAGAGGAAACTTCCGATTTGGTTTATGCCGCCCGCATTCACGACGTGGGAAAGATTTTTGTTCCAGAGCGCATTCTGAATAAGCCCGGCCCACTCACCGATGACGAATTTTTCCTGGTCAGGATGCACGCGCGCGTCGGAGCCGAGATTGCCGGCATCCTGCCGCATAGCGCCATGATGCGACAGGCGATCGAGCATCATCACCAGCGCTTCGATGGCACCGGTTATCCCGATGGCGCAAAGGGTGAGCAGATTCCTTTGTGGGCGCGCATCATCTCTCTCGCCGACGCTTACGCGAACATGGTGACGGAACAATCGATTGCGGCGGCGCGAACTCCGGAGCAGGCACTGGATGAACTGGCGAAGATGAGTGGAACTGGCTTCGACGGGATGCTGGTGCGGTTGCTGCTGCGGGAATTGAAGTCGGAGCGGGCTTCATCGGCTAAGGACAGTTTCTAATAGCTGCGCAGAGGTGGCGGCGAAAAACCAGACGCGGCAGTGATCGAGATTGGCTGAAAACCACCAAGCTGGTTGGGGGCGGCCACTGGCTTGGACTCCGGAGCTAGGACCCTGTGTAAAGACTCGATTTGTCCTGCTGAAAACAAAGGAGTTCCTTCGTGTACTCCGGCTCGATTTTGGCATGGCAGTTGCTTTGTCGTTTGCGCATCAATCTTCAAGGCTTGGACTCTCCCATGAAAAAGAATCCACGGTCGTCCTCGTTTTGTGTCCTTTCGGTGTTCCTTGCGCTGGGTTTCGCCGCTCGCCCCGCCCGGGCAGCCGCGCCAGCGGGTCAGGCCAGCACACCCACGCAGACCAACGAGGCAGCAGACTCAAACATCAGAGTAGACAATTGGGTCAAGCCCGAGCCCGGTTGGCTGTATGTGCTCGATCCCAAACCCGAGGCAGGCGCGCCGGGAGGCCGCGTCTGGCTGGTCGAACCTGAAAACGGCAAAACGATGGGCAGCATTCGCACCGGCGACAATCCAGATTTCGCTCTCTCGCCGGATGGGAGCCGCCTGTATGTCGCTTCGATCACGCAAGGCGATTCGAGCGAACTCGCGGTGATCGATACCGCCCAGGGCGTGGTCATCCAGAGGGGTAAGGTCGAGGACCGCGAAGTGGCCAATGTGCTCCCGTCATTTTCTGCCATGGCGGTTTCCGGTGACGGGTTGGCGCTGCGAATCCTGCTCGACACGCCCAAATCGGATGATGCCGATTCTTTTCTGCTGGCCACTTTCGACACGCAGACCGGCGACTTTCTGCCCAGGACGGTGCATTTGGGGAACTGCGGCCCCGGCCGCTTCATCTCTTACCCAACCGCAGAGCAGTTCGATTTTCTGTGTCCGCGAACCAACCGGATCAGGCTGATTCGTGTGGATGCCGAAGCCCGCGAGTTGCAAAACGCAGACATCGTACTTCCGTGGGAGAGGCGAATCGGCGCGGCCGAGGCGATTGAGCCTGCCGTCGGCCAAGATATAGCGATCATCCGTGGAGACGGCGCTATTGTTCAGATGAATGTTGATACGCACGAATTTTCCGACACTGCGGCACATCCCGTTCTTCCCAACCGCATTCCTCCCGCAGCCTGGCCGGTCTCACCGGACGGCAGCAGGATCTATCTGGGATACAACAGCATTTACGACCGCCATTATGACAACCGCTTCTATCTGGATTACGGCCGGCCCCCCAATCTTCGGCCTAATGACGCCACGGTCGCAGAATTTCGTGTGCTCGACACCCGCACCTGGAAGAAAATCGGCACCATCAAGACCAAGATGCCGGTTTGGAGCGCTGCGATTACGAATGACGGCAACACGCTCTATGCGATGGCACCGCAGAAGCACAGCATTCTGGTAATCGACACCGTGAAGATGCGCCAGACTCGCATCCTCAAGGTCGGCGGAGCGCCCGCTCTGGCTCTAGTTGCGCCCTGAGGAAGACGCGATCGAGATGAGACGAGTTCTGATCAGGGCTTGCCCCAGACCTGCCCACTTGCAACCGCCAACAAGAAACTGATAACTACTATCCATGTCCATTTCCCTTTCTCTTTCCGGCAAAGTTGCTCTGATCACGGGCGGTTCGCGTGGCATCGGCGCGGCCACCGTGCGCCTCTTCGTTGCGGCTGGCGCGAAGGTTGTCTTCAGCAACCAGAAGGCGCGTGCGCAGGCGGAGGCGCTGGCCAGGGAATGCGGCGAAGCCAACTGCCACGCCGTCAGCAGCAATCTCAACACTCCGGATTCCGCTCGCGTGCTGGTTGCGGAAGCAGTCAAGCATTTTGGCAGGATCGATATTCTCGTTGCCAACCACGGCGTCTGGCCTGTGGAAGATGCGGCCATCGAGAAGATGAGCGACGAACAATGGCGCTCCACCATCTCGATCAATCTTGACGCGGTGTTTGGGTTGGTCAAACATGCGGTCGCGCAGATGAAGGCGCAGGCGCGAAAGGGCGCGGCCGCAGGGCACATTGTGCTCATCAGTTCCACCAGCGGACAGCGCGGCGAGGCCTTCCATTGCGATTACTCCGCCAGCAAAGGCGCTCTGATCAGCATGGTCAAGGGACTTTCCACCGAACTCGCCTCTTCGGGAATCTATGTCAATTCGGTTGCTCCCGGTTGGGTCGATACCGACATGTCAAAACCCGCGCTGGATGATCCACGCAGCGGCGAAGAGATTCGGCGAACGATTCCCATGGGACGCGTAGGCAAGCCGGAAGAAATTGCAGCCCCAATTCTGTTTTTGTGCACCGAGTATGCCAGCTTCATCACGGGCGAGGTTTTCAATGTGAATGGCGGAGCGGTGCTCGTAGGTTAACCGCCCCGGCGATATTCCGCCGAAGTGTGACCCCTGCCGTTTTTTCTGCATCCAAACTAGGGCGGGGAAGTCCGCAGCGTACGCGTAGTCCGCAATCTGCCGCAAGCAGCTACAATTCCTGTTCCGGGCTTCACTACTGATCTGCTGAATTACCGATCGGCTGAATAGCGATCGGCTGAATAATGATCTGCTGGATAAATGATCGGCTGAATGAAAAATCTGCTCCTCATCTTTATTTTTGCACTGGCATTTCCGGCGGCTACGTCTGTCTGCATCGAGACCGCCGCCGTGGCGCAGACTGCGGCACAGGCTCCTTCGAGCTCCCCTCCTGCAAAAGATGCCTCCGTTCCCCCGGACCAGAAAAACGCCCGGCAGGCTCGGGAGCTTCTGCAGCAGGCCATTCAAGCCCTGGGCGGAGAAGCTTACTTGCAGGTTCACGATATACAGGAGCAAGGACGGGTTTACAGCTTTTATCACGGGCGCCCCACAAGCAACGGCGTGTTCTTTTGGCGGTTCGTGGAATTCCCAGAGAAAGAGCGGATCGAACTCACGCCGCAACGCGACATCGCCTACATCTATGTCGGCAACAAAGGCTGGGAGGTGACCTACAAAGGTCCGCGCGAGATCGAGAAGAAAGATCTCGAGGACTATGTGCGGCGCCACAAGTTCTCTCTGGAAACGATTTTGCGCTCGTGGAGGAACGATCCGACAGTCGCTCTTTTCTTCGATGGCAACGCCCTCGCGGGCAGCCTGGCCGCGCAGCGGGTTACGCTGATCAATTCCAAGAACGAATCGGTAAGCGTTTACTTCGACATCGATACTCATCTGCCCATCAAGAAGAGTTATTCCTGGCGCGATCCGGTGGATAATGAGCGCAATATCGAAGAGGAGACTTTCGACGGATACCGGCTGGTGCAAGGCGTGATGACGCCCTTTGGATTCACGCGCTATTTCAACGGCGACATGCAGACCGAGCGCTTCATCACCGCGGTGACTTACAGCCAGCACATGGATCAGGCCATGTTTGACCCCAATTCGGGCTACAATCCCAATAAAATCCTGGAAAAACACAAGAAGGACTCCGGCAAATAGGGGCCTCGGCCCGTAAATTTTGACAATGACTTGTTAAATTCCTGCGTTTTAAGGCTGGCACGGGCTTAATCAGTCAGGTTCGGGTTCGACACTAAGCCACGCACTGTGGCTTTGCCTAACAATGACGTTCTGCCCAAAATCCCTTCAATAAGACCGCGGCCTAGTTTGTTTTGGCTTGTCCGTAGAATTGGCCGCTATACCCTTTGTGCGGTGTACCAAGAGTCTGTTCAAAGATCAATTGGCAGACTGGCATACCTGGAATTACTTTCACCTTGAGAACTCCATGATTGCAGATTTCCAATTGAATTGGACCCTTAAAGCCTGCGTGAATGGTTGGCGCTGTGATGTGGATGCCGATGCCCAGCCTAGCCAAGGAACTCTTCCCCTCGACTCTCGCCGCAAGACGTGAGTAAACGGGCAAGTCGATATTTTCTTCGGTCCAGCCCAGGACAAAACTCTTTGGCTCCAAAACGTAGCCGTCGCCGCCTAGTTCTTTGATCTCGGAATATGCTTTGGCAAAATCATTAAATTTGTAGCCTATGGTCGCTGGACAAATAATTTCTTCAACTCCCTTAACGGACGCTGTTTTCCATATCCGGATAAATCGCGATAGCGCGAGATCGAGGCTTGTGGAACTGTAAGCCAACTCGTTGGGAAGGGGGTCAATAACGATGTGCTTGTGATCGATAGCGGCCTGTATCTCACGATCCGTGAGAACCATCTATCCTCCAATTGCGGACTGATTTACCCACATCCTCCAGCGTCCAGACACGGTTTCCCGAGGGAGTTCCACCAAGACTTTTCCTTCATGTTCCCCTATTATGAAAGCCATCAGTTTGTCGCCAGTAAAATTTTGCATTGAAACCGCGACCTCTTCCGTGCTTCCATCAGCGCTTTGTATGATTGCGATTTTTTCCGAAGGCATGAGTCCGTCTACAATCTTGCAATTCAATGTCGTTGTCATTTGGTTCCCCAGTCTTGTGCTTTTCTGTGCTTTTTATGAACCCACAACTTATAGCATAGACCCTGTGCATACCCCTACGGGTTGCATTAAATATTTCTGTTGAAAATCAGTACCTTTTTGGGAACTCCTGCCCAGCAACTCCATCGGCTACCCAAATATTCACCCTTTTGGTTCAATTGTTAGGCAAAGCCACGCACTGTGGCTTTTTTACCACAGTCGCCTGTCGCCCCTTGGCTGTAATCTATTCATTCACCGGGACATAAACTGACGCGTTTGATTCAAGAGCAAACCCTACGCTCGGTGGTGGCGTGCAGTGGCGTTGGACTGCACAGCGGAGCCTCCGTCTGCCTACAGATTCTTCCCGCCCCTCCCGGAACCGGAATCGTATTTCGCCGGACCGATTTGGATGGCTTCGAGGTCGAGGCCAACGGCCGCAACGTCGCCCGCGTCAGCTATGCCACCAGCCTGATGAAAAAAGGCGTCTTGATCTCCACCACCGAGCACCTGCTCTCGGCGTTCATCGGGTTGGGTGTGGATAACGCTATTGTGGAACTGGACAATCTGGAACTCCCCATCCTCGACGGCAGCGCCCTGCCCTTCGTCGAGCTCATTCAGAAATCCGGCCTTCGTAAGCAGCGCCGCCCGCGCCGGTATATGAAGATGCTGCGCGAGGTTGAGATGCGCGAAGGCAACAAGTTTATTTCGGTCTATCCCGCCGACAGCTATTCCGTCTCTTACTCCATCAATTTTCCCCATCCGCTCATCGGCAAGGAAACTTTCCAGGTCGAGCTTTCCAATGGCAGCTATCTGCGAAAGATCGCTCCGGCGCGGACTTTCGGCTCGCGCGAGGATGAGAAAGCCATGCGCAACATGGGATTGATCCGGGGCGCTTCGCGCGACAACTGCATCGTGCTAACCCGCGACGGCGTGGAAAACGGCCCACTCCGTTTTCCCGACGAATTCGTCCGCCACAAAGTTTTGGATTTGGTTGGCGACCTGGCGCTGCTAGGCAAGCCGATCCTAGGCAAGATTGTCGCCGACCGCGCAGGCCACGCCATGCACACGGCGCTGGTCTCGCGCATTCTGCGCGATCAGAGCTTGTGGGAGGAAGTCACGCTGCCGGAAGAGTTGGTGGCTGACGCGAGTATTCCCACCGCCCAGGCTACCGCCGGTTCGGCACTCTGATCCCCCGATCAGATGCCTGCTGCACGCACCGTCATTTTCGAACCAGGCGATAGTGGTTGCACTGTCATTAAGGAGTGACTTGGATATGAGGGACGCCGCCGTAACCAGCTCAGTCTGCCGGTTCGCAAGGTACTTCACCGGACTCAGAAACAGGCTCCGGCCGTTCCGCGAGTAACCGTTCCAGTTCCGCACGGGTTTGATCGATGAGCGCTGCCGCAAACTGACGCGCCGACCGCTGCTGTTCGGCCGATAGATCCTTCACGCGCATGTTCAGAAAAGGGATATCCGCTTCAAACCAGCGCAGAGTTTTCTGGATGCGGGCGACGCGATAGGTAGCAGGAAGCATGGCGATGGCTCTCCGGTATCCCTACAGATTGCCACGGCAATTCGCGGGCGCAAATTACCAACTGAATACCTGGAGAACGTAGCGTGAGGGTGACCGCTTATTGAACCCCGCGAGCGGGGTTCCCGGTCAGCTTGTCTTTGGAACCCGGAATCTCCCGTTCCATTTGATCGTTCAGCCAATTCTCAAGCAATCCCTGCGAGCTCGCAGGCACGTGGATGAATCGCAATCCCACACACCCTTTCAAATCGGCCCATGCGATTTCCGTTTGCACTTCCAGCGCCGCACCGGTTCCAGGCAAAGTGAAGCGCAATCGAGGCGTTGCGTTCTTGGGAAGAGCGTCATGTAGAAGCAGAGCGATTCCGCCCTCACTAAGATTTGTGCTCTTGGCCCTTAACTCTTTGTCGTCGAGCGCAAGGCTCACGGGCATCTCCAGCGAATGACGGAAATACCGGCGCCGTTCGCGCAGCATAAAGCCGAGAGCGGCATTGAAGCAGCGAGACGCATTCAGCATGGTGAGCGGCTTGTGGAGGACAAAATTTACCCCCATGCCGAACGCTTGCTTTGTAGTCGTTCTCTTGCCGTTCACCAGGGCGAACGTTACTGAGCTCTTGTTGCTCGGCGTGGCGCGCAAGCCTTCCAGGACTTCAATTCCGCCCGGCAGATCGTCGCAGTCTACAATGACGGCATCGAACTTTTCCGAGATTAGAATCTCAGCGGCTTTTTTCGCTTCCTGGCAGACTTCAACATCGATGGAAAGCTTGTCCAGCGTCGGGCGCAAGACCCGGAAAACGTCGACATCGCGACTCAACAGAAGAGACTCGAGCATGCTCTCATTCTAGAATCAGTGGGAAATCGTCGAAAGTAACCAAGGTATCGGATGATAAGTCGATGTTAACAATGGTTTATCTTTCGCTTGGCTCGAATGTCGGCGACCGCAAGGCTCATCTGCGAGAGGCTCAGGAGCGGCTGAAGGCACTTGGCCGGGTGACGGCTGCGTCGTCTTTCTATGAAACAGAGCCAGTAGAATTCACTCAACAAGACTGGTTTTTGAATTGTGCCGTTGGCCTTGAGACCGTGCAAACACCGCATCGACTGCTGAACTCAATTCTCGACATCGAGCAAGCCATGGGCCGCCGGCGCGTACAGAAAAAGGGTCCGCGCATTATCGATATTGACATCCTGCTTTTCGGTGACACCATTTTAACTTCCGAAGAAGTCACGGTTCCCCATCCCGCCATGCACGAACGGCGGTTCGTACTGGAGCCTCTGGCGGAGATTGCACCAAACATGCGTCACCCGGTGTTAAACAAGACGATTCTCGAACTGCGTGACGCGCTGCCGCCTGGGCAGACGGTGAGAAAGGCGAAAACCTGAGCCACGGTTTCACGGATCAACACGGATGAAAGATGAAACAAGAGTCTATTGCGAGAGTTTTATTTAATCCGGTTTATCCGTGGCATCCGTGAAAATCCGTGGCTCAGTTTTCGCTTCACGGGACGATGATGCGGCTGGCCGCTTCCTGGGGCGCGATCACGGCTGACTCCTTCTCTGGAAATTGCGCCCCGAGGAAATCGATGAAAGCGCGCGATCTGGGGCGCCCCGAAGTACGCGCGCCAGCCGAAGTAGAAACACCAGGGCTCTCAGTACGTCAGCATCCCGCAGGTTGGAGTACCCCAACTGTTTCTGCTCAGCCTCCCGATACTGCTTCACCATCTCTTCCACCTGCGCCGCGATGGAATGCTGCGCGGCGCTGGCGAGCGGCTGTTCGTAGTGCAGACCGGAGTTCACCAATCGCTCATAACTCGTACACATGGCCGTCAGCGTGGCAATCAGATCGCGATCATTCAAGGTAGGGTCGGTGCGAGCGGATGTGGCCAGGGCGTAGGTCAGGCCCATGAGAAGATGCTCGCGCTCGTAGGTGAACTGCTCGGAAACCTCCACCTGCAAGAACAACGATGCAGGATCGAAATTTTCCGCCGCTTGCGGCTTTTCGTGTTGGCGCGCCTGCTGCAAGTACGGGCAATCGCGGGGACAATCCAATGTTACCTCGCGTTGTTCGCCGCAACACTGCGGGCAAATTCGTCCGTGTACCGCGGGACAAAAGCGTTTCTCCTTCCGAGTTTCACAGATGGCACAACTCAATTCGTGGTTCTCCTTTTCGCTATTATGGCACCGCGACGCGAGCGATGTTGCCGGCGGCTAGCAATTCGCAGTCGGCAAATAGCATTTATCGCCTCAGCTGGCGCAACTGCAGCAGTTACGAATTGCTGCCCGCTAATTGCGAATTGCCAACTGCTAAATCGCTCTCGACGACGTGTTTTGGGCCATTTCGGGAGTCCTGACTGCAAAAAACCATGTGAAAATGGCCCTTTTGACATGTTATATGTACGGAACCCGCGTAGAATAAGGGTGTTTTCCACAGGCGGCTGATATAACATCAAGCCCGCTGGAATTAAAATTCAAAACTTTTCCGAGGAGGAAATATGGCATCAGGTTTAACCAAGACCCAACTCGTCCGTCATCTGGCCGAGAAGACTGAACTTCCCAACAAGACGGCGGCTCTGTTTTTGGAGCAACTCGCAGATGTGGCCGTGAAGGAAACAAAAAAGAATGGCGTGTTCGTCGTCCCCGGCTTGGGTCGGCTAGTGAAAGCACACCGCAAAGCCCGCGTAGGACGGAATCCCCAGACGGGCGAACCCATCCAGATCAAGGCGAAGACCGTTGTGAAGTTCCGTGTCGCCAAGGCTGCCAAGGACGCAATCGCTCCTAAGAAGGCGTAGAGCTTATCTTCCGACTGACTGCGAAGGCCGGCTCAGGCCGGCCTTTTGATTTATAGCCGCGTTACATTTCGACCATTTATGCTGAATTGGATCGTAATTGGAATCGGCGATATCGCAATTCGCCGCGTGATTCCCGCAATTCAATCCGGGCCCAGAAGCGTTTTGTACGGCTTGGTTACGCGCGATCCCGCAAAAGCCGCGCCGTATCATGCGCACTCGTGGACGACTCTCGACCAGGCTCTCGCCGATTCTGCCGTGCAGGCGGTTTACATTGCCACGCCGGTTTTCCTTCATGCGTCGCAAGCGATTCAATCTCTTCGCGCGGGAAGGCATGTGCTGTGCGAAAAGCCGATGGCCATGAATGAGGCCGAAGCGGCCTCAATGACAAGAATCGCGGAAGAAACAGGCCGCACCCTGGGCGTGGCGTACTACCGAAGGACTTATCCCAAACTGCGGCGCGCGAAGCAACTGATCGAAGCCGGAGCGATCGGAAAGCCGGTTCTTGCCGAACTCACGAGCCATGCATGGTTCAACCCAACAGAAATGGGCGCAGAGAATACAGACCGCAACTGGCTGATCGATCCGGCAAAGGCCGGAGGCGGGCCGCTCTACGACATCGCATCCCATCGCATCGATGTGCTGAATTTTCTCTTCGGCCAGCCCTTGCGCGCCACAGGCTACCTGTCGAATGCCGTGCATCGGTATGCGGTCGAGGACAATGCAACCGTTATGATCGATTATGCCGAGGGCGTGCGCGGGGTGGTGGATGTTCGCTGGCACTCGAAGGTGAAGCGGGACGAATGCCGCATCCGGGGTACCGAAGGCGAAATGGATCTAAGCCCGCTGAACGGCCCCGAACTCATTTATCCCGGCGGCCGCGAGAACATCCCGCCCCACTCCAATCTGCACTACCCAATCGTCGATAATTTTGTGGATGCGGTCCTAAGCAAAACGGCTCCGCTGGCCAGCGGAGCCGCGTCCTATTGGACGGACTGGGTGATCGAGCAGGTGCGAGGGAGTTCTTAGCCACGGATTTTCGCGGATCAATAGGGATAATTCGTGAAGGCCTGAGAATTATCCGTGGGCGGTTGTCATCCCGAGCGCAGCGAGGGGCCTTGGTGTTTCCCAACCCGACAGCACAAGCGCCGTAAGCAAACACCAGGGTCCCTCGCTGCGCTCGGGATGACAATGCAAAATTCTTTAGGGTTTCGTCTTCTCCGGCTCTCTTTCACCCACGCGTTTACTGACCTCAAATTTCATCTTGCCTGCTTTCTTATCGGCATCCACAACGATGTGGTCACCGTGCAGAATTTCGCCATCCAAAATCTTCAGCGCCAATGAATCCTGCACGAGCTTCTGAATCGCCCGCTTCAGCGGACGCGCGCCGAAGTTGGCGTCGTAACCCTGAGTGAACAGCAGTTCCTTCGCGGCGTCCGTGAGCTCGATCGAAATCTTGCGGTCGGCGAGCAGCCGACGAACATCTTCCAGGCGCAGTTCGATGATCTTGACCAACTGCTCCTTGCCGAGCGGGCCGAAGAGGATGATGTCATCGACACGATTCAGGAACTCCGGCCGGAAGTGATCGTGGAGCGTGTTCATCACCTTCTCACTCGCCTTCCCGAAATCCTCCGGCGTGCGCAGGTTTTCGGCCTGCAGGTAGCTCGATCCTAAATTCGAGGTCATGATGATGATGGTATTTTTGAAATCCACCACGCGGCCCTTGCCGTCGGTGAGCCGGCCATCGTCCATGATCTGCAGGAGCACGTTGAAGACGTCGGGATGAGCTTTCTCAATCTCGTCGAAAAGCACAACCGCATAAGGACGACGGCGAACTTGCTCGGTCAGTTGACCGCCCTCTTCATATCCAACATAGCCCGGAGGCGCGCCGATCAAGCGGGCGACCGAGTGCTTCTCCATATATTCGGACATGTCGATGCGCAGAAGGGCGCGCTCGTCGTCGAACAGGAATTCGGCCAGGGCGCGAGCTAATTCGGTTTTGCCGACACCCGTCGGACCGAGGAAAATGAATGAGCCAATCGGCCGCTTGGGGTCGCTGAGTCCGGCGCGCGAACGGCGAATGGCGTTGGCCACGCGCTCGAGAGCTTCATCTTGTCCGACGACGCGCTGCCGCAGGCGCTCTTCCATCGTGACCAGTTTTTTCACTTCGCCTTCCAGCATCTTCGAGACCGGAATGCCGGTCCATTTGGAGACGATGCGGGCGATATCTTCTTCGTCCACTTCTTCTCTCAACATGCGCGGTGCACCGCCGAGTTTACCGTCGATCTTCGCGGTGAGTTTGTTCAACTCTTCTTCGGCTTGCCGCAACAGGCCGTAACGGATTTCGGCGACCCGTTGTAAGTTGCCTTTGCGCTCTTCGGCTTGCTCCTCAAGCTTGAGCTTTTCTATTTTTTCTTTCAGCTCGCGGGAGCGGGCGATTAGATCTTTTTCTTTTTTCCAATTTGCCTTGAGGGCGTTGGATTTCTCGCGAATGCCGGCCAGCTCTTTTTCGATGACTGCAAGACGATCTTTCGAATAGGCATCGTCTTCTTTTTTCAGGGCCTGCTTTTCGATCTCGAGTTGTGTAGCTCGGCGCTCCAGTTGATCGATATCGGTGGGAAGCGAATCGATTTGGATGCGAATCGAGGCGGCGGCTTCGTCGACCAGGTCGATGGCTTTGTCGGGCAGAAAACGATCCGAGATGTAACGATGCGAAAGCGTTGCGGCAGCAACAATCGCGGAGTCTTTAATTCGGACGCCGTGATGCACTTCGTACTTTTCTTTTAGTCCGCGAAGAATGGCAATCGTATCCTCGACATTGGGCTCGCCCACGAAAACAATCTGGAAGCGGCGTTCAAGGGCGGCGTCTTTCTCGATGTACTTGCGGTACTCGTTGAGTGTGGTGGCGCCGACTGCACGCAATTCTCCCCTGGCCAGTGCCGGCTTCAACATGTTGGAGGCATCGATTGCGCCTTCGCTGGCGCCCGCGCCGACCAGAGTGTGCAGTTCATCGATGAAAAGAATTACTTGTCCCGCAGAATCTTCGATCTCCTTCAAAACAGCTTTGAGCCGATCTTCAAACTCTCCACGATATTTGGCGCCCGCCAGCATGGCTCCGAGATCGAGCGCGACGACGCGTTTGTTCTTGAGCGCTTCCGGCACGTCGCCGGAAATGATGCGCTGCGCAAGGCCTTCGACGATGGCCGTTTTGCCCACGCCCGGCTCGCCTATGAGCACGGGATTGTTTTTCGTGCGGCGGGAGAGAACCTGGACCACACGCCGGATCTCTTCGTCGCGGCCGATCACCGGATCGAGCTTGCCGCGGCGGGCCTGCTCGGTGAGGTCGCGGGCATAGCGTTCAAGGGCCTGGTATTTCGCCTCAGGATTCTGGTCGGTGACTTTTTGGGAGCCGCGGACGGCGGTCAGCGCTTTCAGAATTGCATCATGCGTGGCGCCGTGACGCGCGAGGGTCTGCTGAGCCGCGTCCTGCTTGAGGTGCGTGATGGCCAGCAACAAGTGTTCGGTGGAGACGTATTCATCCTTGAAGTTGGCGGCTTCCTTGAAAGCTTGTTCCAGCAATTTATTGGCGGCGTTCGAAATCGTGGCCTGCGCCGATTCTCCAGAAACTCTCGGAAGTTTCTCAATCTCGCGATACAAATCGCTGAGAACGGCCTGCGGCCCGATGCCGATTTTTTCGAGGACGGGCGAAACGATGCCTTCTTTGTCTTCGAGCAGGGCCGCGAGTAAATGAATGGGTAGCAGCTCGGGGTTACCGTGCTCGGAGGCGAGATTGTTCGCTCGCTGAACGGCTTCCTGCGCTTTGACGGTGAATTTTTCCCAACGGATGGGCATGGGGAACTCCGGTCAATTGAAATCAATGGGATGTGGATTTTGGGAAATCAATCCCGTACTCGTTACGTGCCTCGATAAGGCGACGTTCATAAAGAGAGTTTAAGTCATAGCACGGGTTTAGGCTCGGCACCGATCCGAGTAAATCTTCTGCCTGCGCTTCCTCGTTTAGGATGTACCTCTGGTAGAAAAAGACAGCGTTCTTGGCAATTTCCAGATCAGGAATGTTCATGACCTTGTCTGAGTCAAGGTGCGCGACAAATTTGTCCCGATAGCGACGAAGTTTTTCAATGTTGGTTTTGAACTCGACAGGCGTGATTCCAAGGGACGAAAGTAACCCTTTCTCAAAAGCTGGCGGGTCGGAGACAGTGTTGCCCCAGTAGTGCGCTTCCTTCTCATCTCCAAACAACTTGCACCATTCCAGCACGCAATGGTCCAGGAAATTGCCGTTGGCGGTTATCCAGAACTGAGAATCATGCCGTGTAAAAACCTTGTTAGGCTTCCATCCAGCTCGGTAGTAGGCAAGATTCTGGATAAAGTAACAGCACACGATCAGTACGCGACGGAGACGTTGTATTCGGTTCACCGCCAAACTCCGCTCCCGTAGATCGCCCAAGATGTTTACCTTCTCCGAGAAACTCAGCGCCGCCAGTTTGTTGCGCATCTCCTGCTTACTCATGAGTGCCTTCCACATATTTGCGTTCGAACTGCTGCCACTTTTCGGTCAAACCATAGCGTTCAAGAATCACTCGCAACTTATCACGGTCCATAACACCCGCTGAATAAACTGCAAGATGCGAATACGGTCTTTCGGGCGCCCAGTGCGCAGTGCGATCGCCACAAGATGCTCTGCCGACATGATCCAGGTGGGAACGCCTTCCACGGTCGTAGCAAGCGATTCAGCCACCGCTTCCTGCTCTAATTCGTCGCTCGGCGGAAGGAGTTGCACTGGCCAGCCGGCGACCTTGATGTGTTCGTCCTCCACTAAGCCACCACGTTCCCTCAGGTACTCATAAAGCGGAGTGAGACTGAGCAATACGCTTCCTGGCGCCGTTGGCAGCACAACAAAAATATCCACGTCAAGCGTGGCTGCCGGTTCAAGATAAAACGTCGCACCAACCGCTCCGCCAATGGCGTATTTACCGATAACGCCATCGGCTTGCATCTGATTGATTGCTTCAATGGTTTCTTTCACGGCTTCATGGCCCTGCAAGCATTGTGAACTAACTCTTTCATCGGGCCAAGTGCTGCCGATTAAAACAAAATGGGAGGCGGTCCTATGGCCGCCTCCCGTTGACTTCAGTAGCTAGAGCCACCTTGCTGGCTGTGCTCGGGGCGGCACGACTGAAGTCGTGCCCTTCCCAAACCACTGCTTATGCGGCTTTGCTGGGGCCCTTGGCGTCCAGGGTCTTGTCGACAGATTTGTCGCCGCCGATGTTCACCTTGATCTGTTTGGGCTTGGCTTCCGCCTTTTTAGGCAGCGCAATCTTCAAAACGCCTTTGTCGTAGTTTGCCGAAACCTTCTCGGAATCCACGGTGGTGGGCAGAGTGAAGGTGCGGGTGAAGCTGCCATAGTGGCGTTCCACACGGCGATAGTTCTCTTCCTTCTCTTCCTTTTCGATCTTGCGCTCGCCGTGCACGGTGAGGGTGTTGTTCTCCAGGCGCACGTCGATATCCTTCTCGTCGATGCCCGGGACTTCGATCTTCAAAGTGACGGTGTGCTCATCTTCGTAAACGTCGACTGCGGGGGCGAAGCTCGAGTTGGTCAGAGGTTCGTCCTGGCCAGCCTGGTTGAAGGACTCGCGGAACAGACGGTTCATGCGGTCCTGCAGAGTGGCGACCTCGCGGAACGGTTCAAAACGGGTAAGTACGGTCATGGTTAATTCTCCTTCTAAGAATTTTGTATTCGGAATCTAGACGTTTTCTTCTGAAGCCTTCATTGGCTCCCGTACTACATCAGATGCATCATTAGCATAAAGGAATCATAAAACTTGAGCGTGATGTTATCAATATTAGTACAATGCTTTATTTTCATTAACTTACATAGGCAATTACACATTTGAGATAGGCTGTTTCCGGAACATTCAGCACAACTGGGTGATCTCTGCCTTGTCCGCGAACCTCGACCAGACGCAAGTTGCGGCGGGCATCCCGAGCCGCATCGGCCAGCATGGCCAGGAATTCCGTTGCGCTGACATGATACGAGCAAGAGCACGTAACAAGAATCCCGCCCGGGCGAAGCATTTTGAGGGCCCGAAGATTGAGTTCCTTATAGCCGCGCATGGCGGCGGCGAGTTCGCGCTTGGATTTCGCGAAGGCTGGCGGGTCGAGGACGATGGTGTCGTATCGCTGGGCGGACGCGGAATAGTCCTTAAGCAGGTCAAAGGCGTTGGCTTCGATCCATTCAATTTCCAGGCGATTGAGCGCCGCATTCTGGTCGGCCGCTTCCAGCGCAGGCCGCGAGCTGTCGACCCCCGATACACGAGAACAATGCGCTGCCAGATGGAGGGCAAATCCCCCCTGGTAGCAGAAGACGTCAAGGGCCTCGCCGTGGGCATATTGGGCTGCCGCAGCGTAGTTTTCACGCTGATCGAGGAAGGCGCCGGTCTTCTGACCTTCGAGCGCCTCGAACTTGAACTGGATGCCGTTCATGGTGAAAACCGTGGACGTTTTGTCTCCCTGAAGCAGGCCGGAAGTGCGTTCCGGAAGTTCCTCGAGTTGGCGCACGCGGGGGTCGACGCGCTCGATAATCGAAGCCGGTTGCAGCCGCTCGGTAAGGTCCGAGATCACGGTGGTCCGAACGATCTCCGTATCCATGGCCTGGGTCAGGATTTGCATCGAGAGAATGTCGTTATAGCGGTCGACGATCAGACCGGGCAGGAAATCCGCCTCGCTGAAGATCAAGCGGTAAGCATTCGTGTCGTGAACGAAGGGCTGGCGGTACGAGATGGCGTCGGCGACGCGCTGGCAAAGTAAAGCGGGCAGGTCGGCGACCGGATCGTGCGAGATTAGACGGATTGCGATCTGCGAAGAACTCGAATAAAGCGCGCTTCCGAGAAACTGCCCGCGATGGTCTGTGACTGAGACTAACAAACCGGGGGTGGCTTCGCCGGCGGAAACGATGTCCGAACGATAAACCCACACATGGCCATCTTTCAGGCGAGAAGTGCCGCGCGGAGAAACTTTAACTGTGAAAGCGTGACTCGGAGGAGCGGAGGTTCGGACCATGCTCCGATGTTAACTGAGAATGGAGGACGCATCGTGCTTTCGGGTGGCAGCTAGGTCTTCCGCAGCAGGAAAATCATATCCTCGGCGTTATTGTCGAGTGGAGTCTTTGCAAAGGATCCATATTCGGCTACCGGTTCCAGTCCGGCCAGCAAGAACAAAGCCCGCAGGTGAGGATAGGTGTAGTAAGACATTTTGAGCGTGTCGTTTTCCTCCGACTCCAATCTTCCATTGCGAAAACTACGAAAGATGAAGGTGAGACTGGTTGTCTGATTAATCTTGTCGACTGCATCCTTGCGATAATAGCGCCGGATCACAGTTTTCGGGTCGGAAGGCGAAGTCCATTCCGCCTCCAGTTTTTCCTCTCCGATGCCGAGCCGAAGTACCTCGAACTTCGGATAGAACACATCGAAGGCCAGCGTACCTCCCTCGGCCACATGCCTCGCGGCCGACTTCAAGGCACGGACTTGATCGCTCACGGTGTACATATGCTGCATTGGCCGGAACGGGATGATCACAAGTGGGAACTGGCGATTCAGTCGAAACTTGCGCATGTCGCCGGAATGAAGCGTAACTTTGCTGCGAGCTTCGGGATCTTCCCCGGCTAGATTTTCCGTTAAGATACCGAGCATCGGCCCAGAATTATCCACGCCATGGATTTCGATTCCAGCGCGTGCGATCGGGAGCAAAACGCGGCCAGTACCACAGCCGATTTCCAGCACCGGACCACCGACCTCGCTCGCCAAATTGAGGTAGAAGGGCGCGTCAACCAGGTCCCTCATCGCACCATACGCACCGTCGTAATACTTGGCTGCCACGTGATAGGAATCGATTGTGGGTGGCATGTGCCCCTCCCGGAAGCTGGAAGCATTCTAAAGCAAGGTTGAAGTGGCTCGAATGGAATGGGATCGCGAACTGGTTAGCTGGCCACGTGCTGCGTGGGGACGGCTGGGGGTATTTCAGACTTGGCTGAGGTCCGGTGAGTCATCTCGTAGCGGGCGGCTTCGAGATCGGCATGGAGCGAGTCCAGAGCGTTCATGGGCATCTCGGTGCCCCAGGTTTCCATTTCAGCTTCCGACCAGCTTCCGTTGAGACGGATGGCTCCGGTAATGTCTTCGGGAAAGGCGTGGCGGTAATCGGCTTCGCGAATCAGGATGTCGCCAATCAGGCGTCCGGTGCCCATGTCAAAAACCCGGCGGCTGGCCTGGCCCCCGGCATTGGTTAAGCACAGCAGAACCTCGCCTGCCTCGGCGTATTCCTGACGGTAGTACCAGGCCTGAGGAGCGTCGATTTTGGGATGATGACGGCGCACACGTTTGTGTTCCGGCTCCAGAGCCTGCATTTCGTTGGCGGGATTGAAGTACAGTATCCGCTGGCAGGAATCGCAAACCACGGTCTGCTGTCCGGTGCGGACATCGTTGTAAATCTGCGGACGCAGCATGACCTGGCACGCCATGCATTTGTGATCGCGAACTTCGGAAATCCCGCTGCCGCGAAATTTTGCAACACGCTCGTAATGGCGGAGCAGATCTTCATTCACGCCGGCCCGCATCTGATCGCGTTTACCGCGCCATTCCGTCAGCTGCTTTTCGTCCTCGGCCGTGCGTTTGCGGGCGTCTTCTTTTTCTTTTTCGATCTCGGCGGCTTCCGCTTTCAGCTCGGCTTGGGCCGCTTTCACTTCTTTATCGCGGGCGTCGGCATTGACCATCAACTCGAGAATCTTGTCTTCGGTGGCGGCAATCTCTTTTTCCGCGAACTGGATCTCGTGCAACAAAGCCTTGTATTGGTCGTTGGTCTTTACGTCAAGGGACTGGTCGCGATACTTGGAAATCTTTCCGCGCAGATCGGAGATCGCGCTGTCATACTTCCGGCGTGAAGCCTCATCCGCTTTAACTGCGGTCTGAGCTTTTTCCAACTGTAGTTTGGTGTCCGCCAGCTTGTGTTCGATGGCGGCGACGCGCTTGGGGAGTTCGGCGATTTCATCCTGCAGGCGTCGGATTTCCTTATCCGCCTCTTGCAGGTGCAACAGGTTTTCTATTTCTGGAAGCATCCTGGAAAAACTCAGCTTTGATTCTAGCACGCCGAAACTCCCGGTTTCGTTTGGGTGTGCGGCGCAAATCGCCCACGGAAAGCCTTTTCGGGTGTAAACTCTTCCGTTCCGCTTTACTTCACTTCTCGGTCCTGGGGTTTCACAGTGAAAAAAATTATCTGCCTCGCAGCCGTGGTCGCCAGCTTTAGCTTTCTATCGTGCAAGCGGGAAGTTTGGGCGCAATCATCGCCCCCCTTGAAGCCGCTTACCATCGAGGCGCTTTACGCCCCAGGCGGCTTGGGCGGTCGTGGTCCGGAAACCTTCGAGTGGAGTCCGGACGGCGCCAAACTCTCGTTCGTGCAGCGGAACGACGAAGGCGAGCACGCCGAACTTTGGTATGTGGACGCAACTACGGGCGAGAAGAAAATTCTGGTCAGCGCCTCCAAGCTGGCTTCGCTCGTTCCCGACTACACCAAGGTAAAGGATGAGCGCGAAAAGGAACGGCTGACGCGCTATCACGTCGCGGCTTACCTTTGGGCTCCCGATTCGAAGCACCTGATTTTCGATTCCCAGGGTCAGCTTTGGCTATTCGATTTGACAACCAGCACGGCTGTGCAGTTCACCTCTGCGCCCGATCCCAGCGGTGATCCTAAATTTTCTCCCGATGGCAGCCTTGTTTCCTACGTGCGCAAGCACAACCTCTACGTTCGGGCGGCGAGCGGCAAGGCCGAAAGGCAGCTGACCAAGGACACGAAGGACGACCTGTTCAATGGCGACATCGATTGGGTGTACGCCGAAGAACTGGCCGTGCGCAGCAACTATTTCTGGTCACCCAACAGTAAAGACATCGTTTTTTTGCACATGGACGAAACTAACGTCCCAACCTATCCCCTCACGAACTGGCTCCCGACCCATCCGACGGTCGACAATGAAAAATATCCCAAGGTCGGCGATCCCAATCCCAGGGTGAAGCTCGGAGTGGTGGATGCGGAGAAGGGTAAGGTTCGCTGGATTTCGGTGACGAACGATCCGGAAGCTTACATCCCCCGCTTCGGCTGGGTGCGCGATGGAGTGGTTTGGGCCGAGGTTTTGAACCGCAACGAGGACAAAATAGATTTGTATTTTGTCGACGCGAAGTCCGGCAAGTCGCGGATTGTTCTGACCGAAACCACCCCGGGCGCATGGATCGACTTCGAGCATCTGGAGGTTCGCTTCTTGAAGTCCAGCGGTGCATTCCTGTGGCCGAGCTGGCGCGACGGACACATGCATCTCTACCTCTACAGCTTCGATATGCAGAACCCCACGGGCGCCGAAGCGAAACTGGAGCGCCAGCTGACCCGCGGTGACTTCGAGGTCCTTAGCATTGAAGGAGTGGACGAGTCATCGGGCACGGTGTTTTTCCAGGCTAACCCAGGTGACCCCCGGCAACAGCAAATCTGTTCGGTGAAATTGGACGGAACGGGTATGCAGCAGTTGACTCACGAGGAGGGAACGTACTCGGGAACGTTTCCCGAGGATGCCAAACATTACCAGCAGACGTTCACGGGCCCATTGACCACACAGCAGATATCGCTTTGCACCGTAGGTGCGGGATGCGCTCCCGTGTGGCAGGCGCATGACGAAGTGGCCGAGTACGGCCTGCGTGCTCCAAAGTTTCTGGATTTCAAGGCGGAAGACGGAACGACGCTTTACGGACGCCTGTTGCTTCCTCCGGAAACAGCGTCTGGCGCGAAGATTCCGCTCATCGTAAATATTTACGGGGGTCCGGCGGGGCAGACGGTGCTCAAACAGACGACAAGCCCCTTCGATGAAATCCTGTCACGCAAAGGCTTCGCGATTTTCTCCGTGGATAATCGCGGCACGCCGGGACGCGACCGCAAATTTCAAACGGCGATTCGCCACGAGTTTGGCGCGATCGAACTCAAAGATCAATTGGCTGCGCTCGACCAGCTTCTCGCGCAATACCCGCAATTGGATAAAGACCGCGTTGCGATCTGGGGATGGTCGAATGGCGGATCGATGACTCTCTACGCCATGACTCATTCCGACCGCTTTCGCGCCGGCGTTTCGGTCGCACCCGTCACCAACCAGGTCAACTACGACACGATTTATACCGAGCGTTACATGGGCCAACTTAAGGACGACGCGGCCGGTTACCGCGAATCCGATGTGACTAGCGCCGCCGCGAATCTGCACGGTGCGCTGTTACTTGTCCACGGCACCGGTGACGACAACGTGCATTTCCAGAACACGGTTCAAATGGTCAATGCGCTGATCAATGCCGGTAAACAATTCCAGCTGATGATCTATCCCAACAAAACCCACAGCATTGCCGGACCTGAAGCGCGCGAGCACCTGTTCCACTTGATTGAGGAGCACTTCGAGCGGGAGCTGAAGTAGGTAGCTCGAGGCCTTAGTGGGGATAGCCGCCCTCGGGTGTCCATCCGGCGAAGCGGGACCGTTACTTCTTCCTGTCGGGTTTGCGAGATGAGCTAACTCGATTTGAGGTAGTCTTTCTCGAGTCTTCTTTCGCAGAGCTGTCTTTGGAAGAGGATTCTTTGCTGGAGCTTTCCTTTGAAGCATCGGCCTTCGAAGAATCGCTTTTCGAGGCATCTTCCGACTTCGGCTTCTCGTCCTTCTTCGTGTCCGAACTCCCACTCTCAGACGCAGGCGCATGAGACTTATTCGCGTAGTCGGTGACGTACCAGCCCGATCCCTTAAACTGCACCGCCGGCGCGGAAATCATCTGCTCCACGCGTCCTCCGCACTCGGGACACTTCTTGACCATCCTGTCGGAAAATTTCTGTATCTTTTCGAAGCGATGACCGCACTTCTCGCACTGATATTCGTAAAGAGGCATGTTTTCTGAGACAGTTGTGAAGGAAATTTTGCTCAACCTGATTCTAGGGGCGCAGGTTCGATTGCGTCAATTCAGAGGGGCTCGTGAGAATCGTCGATTCTTGCCTAAGCCTCTTCCGGGAATTGTTCCGCCAGGCGCTGCGGAGCCGTGTTCCGCCACGCGGCTCGGATTGCATCCTCCAGAGTCTTCTTTGTCGCCGCTTTGAGATCCACACTGGTTGCTCCGCGCCGTCCCCACGCTCCCTTTACGGGCACGAAAACCTTCGGCTCATCTTTCGCATAGTAGTGCTGCTGCTCAGGCGTGAGCTTGACCATCCCCCACCCGTCGGCGGGATGGCCGAGCGTGGCGAAAATCTTCCCGCCCACGCGGAAGTCAGGATGATCCATGTGTGCACTTTCGACTGCTTCAGGCAAAGCTAAAGCGAGGCGGCGAAAATCGTTAGAGGTCACGGCAAAATCTCCGGAGACGAAGCAATCAGTACGAAATAGCATAACTGTTTCAAGCGTCATCAAGTTACGGTCGCGGCGGTGTTAGACTCCGGCCATGAAGGATGCAAGCCGGAAACTGGCGCCCGAAAGCGCTGAGTCCAGAGCCGCCCACTCGAAAGACGAGTCGGCTGCAATCGCGCCTCGGCCAGCGCTGTACCTGGTCGGCACTCCGATTGGCAATCTGGAAGACATCACGTTGCGCGCCGTACGCGTGCTCAAGGATGTGGACGTCATCGCCTGCGAAGATACGCGGCAGACTCAGAAACTGCTCAATCACTATGGCATCTCCACCCGCATGGTCAGCTACCACGAGCACAACGAGATGACGCGCGCGGCCGAGTTGGTGAAGGATTTGCAAGAAGGAACAAGTGTTGCGCTGGTCACGGATGCGGGCACGCCCGGAATTTCCGATCCTGGCTTTCGGCTGATTTCGCTGGCCATTCGGCACCACGTAGCTGTGGTCCCGATTCCCGGAGCATCTGCATTCTTGGCGGCGCTGGTCGCCAGCGGCCTTCCCACCGATTCCTTCCGCTTCAGCGGATTCCTTCCAGCCAAGCGCGGCGAGCGCCGAGCCGCGTTGGAGACGATCAAGACCTCGCCGCGCACCCAGGTTTTCTACGAAGCTCCGCACCGGATCGTAGAGGCGCTCGCGGATGTGGTCGAGGTTCTGGGAAACGACCGGCATGTGGTAATCGCGCGCGAAGTGACTAAGTTGCATGAAGAATTCTTGCGCGGGCGCGCAGGTGAAGTGCTGGAGAATTTAAAGTCGCGCGAGGCAGTAAAAGGCGAGATCACGCTGTTGATCGGAAAGGCCGAAGAGAGCGATGCTCGTGGAGCGGCGGACGCCCCTTCGGCAGGCTCAGGGCAGGCCCTCGTCCGCCCGTCGGTGAGGCAGCGGGTGGAGCAGATCATGGCCGAAGAGAAGGTCGACGAAAAAGCCGCGCTCAAGAAAGTGGCCAAAGAGCGCGGAATTTCGAAGAGCGAGGCCTACCGGGAACTGCAAAGGAGCAAATGACGCGCGACACAGTGTTATAATCAACATTGATTGACGTTAATCAGTGTCGATTCAGGAACCAGGAAAGCTCGAAGCCATGAAAAGCGTTGTACATCGCATTCCTCTCACTAAAGCCCGCATCAACCTTGGGCAGGTAGTGCGTCGGGCTCACGTCAATCGCGAGTACTTTATTCTCGAAAAGGACGGCATCCCCGTGGTTGGCATCATGCACGTGGATGATTTGGAGGATTACCTGGAGCTTCACGATTCGGAGCTTAACAACCAGATTGCAAAGAGTAACGCGGAATACCGTGAAGGCAAAGCCCGCGATGTGAGCGAGTTTCTGGCAGAACTGAAAAGCTCCGCAAAAAAGCCAAAAAATAAGCTTTAAGCCATGACTGCTTCGTTCCGAGTGCTGACGACGCCCTCGTTTAATCGAGACTTTCGGAGAACCGCTAAAGGCAATCCAATCTTGGAAGGCGCATTGTGCGAGTTAGCAGCAATCCTGGCGCAGGACCCGTACAATCGGAGCGCAAAACATCCCATCAAGAAACTCACAGACACGAAACCTGGGGGACAGTGGAGGATTCGCTGGCGCGAGTACCGTTTGCGGTACGACATCTATGAGACCGATGTGGTGCTGCATTCCTTCCGACATCGGAAGGAGGCTTACTAGCTGCGGATGGTTGCAGAGGACCAGTTGACACGCGCTGCCGGACGGCACATACGACAGCAACCTTCCGTTATAGCCAATCACCGGAAACAGACATACTAGCGATAAAGAGGGCTCCATATATCACGACTTCCTCAAGAACCATGAGGCTGCTAGCCAGCCAGCGCAATCCTTTCATGCGGTAAACCCAGAACAATGCCATCCCTAACGAAAGTAGAGTCAATGCATCCAAGCAGTAGTATCCGAGCGGATTGGACTTGGGGTGGTCGAACGGAGATGCGCCCGTGGCCGGGAACAAGGCTCCGACCGCAATGACCAATGGGAAAAATAACAATTGGCTGAATACGAACCAATAGGAAGTGCACCAACGGCTTTTAATTCCTGGAGAGCGGAGACTTAGAACGAGGCTCGTTAAGGAGGCCAATCCGATGATCAGGAGCGGTGGCAGCATCCAAGCCTCCAAGCCCCACAGGAAGTAAAGTCGAAATCTGCTCCAAAACCCAAGCACCCTCATCAACTCCGTCCCTGAAGTTCCCGCTTTACCGCCTCACTAACCACCTTCCCATCCACTCGCATCCCAGCCCCAGAAAATCTGGCCATGGCGTTCTTCATTACCGCGCCCATATCTTTCATGGTCGGCGAGCCCATCTCGGCGATCACGGCCTTCACTCCGGCGACAATTTCATCCTCGCCAGCGGCTTTCGGCAAGTAGCTTTCAATCAGGACGATCTCGGCGGCTTCTTTGTCGGCCATTTCCTGGCGTCCGCCTTTGGTGAATTGCTCCACCGATTCCTTGCGTTGCTTGATCAGCGTGGTAAGGACGGCTTGGGATTCCTTCTCCTCGAGCGGCGCCATCTTCTCGATCTCGCGATTTTTCAGCGCGCTCTTGACCATGCGCAGCGTGGAGAGGCGCTGCTCCTCGCGCGCCTTCATGGCTGCGATAATGTCTTGCTGGATTTGTTCGATCAGGCTCATTCCGGAATTATAGACGCCCTCGTGACCGGAATCACGCACAGCACGGTGCCATTCCAGTAGACTAGAAGTCATCTCGCAATAGCCAAATTTTGAACCGAAGGAAGGAACCTAGGACGCTCCCTCAGGGGCTAAAGCCCGCATCCTTTTTGGGCCTTTAGCGGCACGGCTGAAAGCCGTGCCCTACCCAAAACCAATTTTTTCTGAGATAGGTCGTAGCAATTTATCCCGCTGGTTAAGGACTCTCGTATGCTACGCAAGAACCGTCTTTTTACTCCCGGACCTACCCCGCTGCTGCCAGCGGCGCAAACCGCCATGGCATCGTTCACGGCGCACCACCGCACAGCTGACTTTCGTGCATTGTTTCAGCGCGTCCTCGGGGACATGAAAGAATTCATCGGCACGAAAAACGACGTGCTGGTGCTGGCTTGCTCGGGTACCGGCGTAATGGAAGCGTCCGTCTCCAATCTGACATCCCCAGGCGATAAGGTTTTGGTGCTGACCGCCGGAAAGTTCGGTGAGCGCTGGACCGGCTTGGCCAAGGCTTTCGGCTGCAACGTGGACGTCCTCTCTTCGCCTTACGGCAGCACGTTCTCCCTGGATGAAATTCGAGCCAAACTCACACCCGACGTGCGCGCAGTGTTTGTGCAAGCAACCGAAAGCTCCACCGGCGCGCGGCACGACATTGGAGGCATATCGAAGATTGTCCGCGAACACGAGGACGCGCTGCTGGTGGTCGATGCCATTACCGGCCTGGGCACGACTCATCTCGACGTAGATGGCTGGGGCGTGGATGTGATTATCGGAGGGTCGCAAAAGGCCTTGATGATGCCGCCTGGCCTGGCCTACTGCGCGGTCAGCGAACGCGCCTGGAAGCGGATGGATGCGACGACGTCTCCGCGCTACTACTTCGATCTGCGCAAGGAACGCAAGTCGGCGGCAAAGGGTGAGTCGGCGTACACCCCCGCAACCTCGCTGTTTGCGGCGATGGGCGCGGCGTTCGAGTTTATCCGCGAGATGGGCAACGGCGACTTAGCCAAGGGACGCGAGGCGCTGGTTGACAACGCCGAGCTCTGCGCCGAGATGACGCGGGCCGGGGCTCAGGCTCTCGGCTTAAAGTTGTATGCGGCCTCGCCCGCAGCTGCGCTGACGGCGATCTGTTCGCCGGACGGAATCGATTCCGGAAAAATCGTAAAAGAGTTCCGCGAATCTTTTGACGCTGTGGTCGCCAACGGTCAAGGCGAGATGAAAGCCCAACTCTTTCGCATCGCGCATATCGGATACTATGACTACCTGGACACGGTCGGCATTCTGGGTGCGCTCGAGCACGTTCTCGCCCGCGTCACCGGGAAAACCATCGCATACGGCGCAGCCTTACGGGCCGCCCAGGAGGTTTATGCGCGAGGATTGTCCAACCATGCACATCTGGTGGAAGTTTGAGGACCGCCGGAGACGGTCCTCATCCTAATTGACGGTAAAATTCATCGCACTCGAAGTCTCCGCCAAAGTGCCGCCGCTGCCGTAGATGCCCGTGCCGCTGACGGCCGGATTGGTTACCGTAATCGGCACCGTAGCCGGAGTCGCAATATCCGTGGCCGCGATAGTCGCAGTAAGCTGGCTCGCGCTCACGTAGGTTGTGGTTTGCGCGGTTCCATTCCAGTTGATCGTTGCCTTGGTTGAAAAGTTACCGCCGTTAACCGTCAGCATGAACGCAGCGCCACCCGAGTTTGTATTGTCGGGAGCAAGTTCGGTAATGCTTGGCATCGCTCCGGCCACGGCGGGGGTGGTGGCTTTGGAACTGTAGCCGCAGGCCAGCGTGAAGGCGCAAAGAGCGGCTAGTAAAACTGTTGACAATGTCTTCATGACGATTTTCTCCGAGGGCATTTGCCCATGAGTGGAGTCTATGAAGGAACAGACGCGACGGTGTCAGTAGCCTGTCAAATGTGTGTCAAGGTCTTGTCCTCAGAATAATCGGCTGCCAGTTTCGCCGGCGAAGTTATAAGAAGGAGTTACAAGAAAGGGATGAGCGCATCCGTGAAAATTGTGATCGCGGAAAAGATCTCCGCATCGGCGGTCGAGCAACTGAAGGAACCTGGCTGGGTCGTACTTACCTCCGACCAGATCGCGGGCAAACTTACGGCGGAGCTGGAGTCCGCGGACGCACTGATCGTGCGCTCCGCCGTACAGGCGGACGCGGCCCTGCTGGCGCACGCCAAAAAACTGCGCGTGATTGGGCGCGCCGGCGTAGGGGTCGACAACATCGATCTGGATGCGGCCACGCGCCAGGGCATCGCCGTCATGAATACGCCCGGCGCCAACGCCGTCGCGGTCGCGGAACAGGCGCTCGGGATGATGCTCGCCATGGCCCGTCATCTTTGCCGCGCGGATGCCCTCATGCACGCCGGCAAGTGGGAAAAGAAATCGCTGCAAGGAACAGAACTTCGCGGCAAAACTCTTGGAATTGCCGGACTGGGCCGCATCGGCATGGAGGTGGCTCGGCGGGCTCGCGCCTTTGGAATGGAGTTGGTGGCGCACGATCCTTTTGTTTCCGTAGCTGTTGCCAAGGAGTTCGGAATCCGCTGCGTCAGCCTCGACGAGCTTTATGCGGCAGCAGATTACATTACCATTCACGTGGCGCTTACGCCCCAGACGGCGGAGATGATTAACGCAGCTGCCATCGGAAAGATGAAGAAAGGTGTCCGCCTGGTGAACTGCGCGCGCGGAGAACTGGTGAATGAAGCCGATCTGGTGGAGGCGCTGAAGCAAGGCCACTTGGCCGCTGCGGCGCTGGATGTTTTCAATGAAGAGCCGCTGAAGAACTCACCGTTGCAGTCGCTGGAAAACGTCATTCTCACGCCGCATATCGGCGGTTCCACGCACGAAGCCCAGGAAGCCGTGGGCGTGCAGATTGCGCAACAGGTGCGGGAGTATCTGAAACATGGCGTCATTCAGAACGCGGTGAACGTACCTTCGGTTTCCGCCGAAGAGTACACCGAAATGCAGCCTTACATCGTGCTCGCGGAACGGATGGGGGCGTTCCTGGCGCAGATTTCCGCGGGCTCGATTGAAGAAATCTCCCTGCGCTACAGCGGCCATATTGCCGAGTGGAAGACGGAACTGATTCGTAACGCCGCCATCAAAGGCATTCTCAATCAGGCGCTCGACGAAAAAGCCAACCTGGTGAACGCGGCTTCCCTCGCCGCTCTCCGCGGACTTCTGGTTCACGAGTCCCACAAGGCGAAGGCTTCCACCGGGGGTGCCGGCAGCGTTCTCTCCGTCTTTCTGAAGAGTTCAACCGAGGAACACATGGTAAAGGGCGCCGTTCTGCACGGGACTGCGCCGCGCCTGCTGCATATTGATGACATCGACGTGGAAGCGCCGCTGGAGCGAGATCTGATTTACTTGCGAAATAGCGACGTCCCCGGCGTGATCGGAAAGGTCGGTACAATCCTCGGCGAAAGCGAGATTAATATCGCGAATTTTTCGCTGGGGCGGCGCAGCGCGGGAGCAACCTCGGAGCCGTGCGAAGCCATCGCAGTAGTCCACGTGGACGGCCGCGTTCCGGACGCTGTGCTGAGGAAGCTCGAAGAAATTCCTGCGGTTCGGCAGGCGAAAGCGGTGCAGTTGTTCTGATTGGCATGACTTGCCACTGCGCTTTGCGCCTCGAGAAAAACAAACTTACGAATCCGTGTTGTCCCGCCGCAGCTTGCGCCCTTCCGCAAGCAGAGCCATCGAGTGCATCAAATTCTGCAAGGTGACAATGCCCACCAACCGCTGATCCTCCACCACCGGAATGATGCTGAGATTGCGCGCCGTAAGTTTGCGAAATGCGGAGGCCAGCGATTCCTTGCGCACGGAAACTTCAAACAATTTGTTCATCACTGCCTGAACGTAGCCGTTGCCTTCCGCGCGCAACGCTTCCAGAATGCGCTGCCGCGAAATCACGCCCACCATATCGCTGCCGCGAACCACCGGAAAGTCATCCTGCAAGGAATGCACGGCTTTTTCCAAGGCATCTTCCAGCGTATCGGCCGGGGATAGCGTCGAAAAATCCGTGAGCATCACTTCTTCCAGGCGCACGTTATCCAGCACGGATTGAAAAATGACTGCGCGCTCTTCCAACTGCGCCGCGGAAAAGATGATCACTCCGACCATGGTGAGCCAGGCATTGCTGAACAGACCCGCAACCATGAGCACCATCGCAAGCGCGTGGCTGATCGAGACGGCTCTGCGAGTGGCGGTGGCGGGATCGATACTTTGCGCAAAGTAGGCCCGCAAAATACGGCCTCCATCGAGAGGATATGCGGGCAAGAGATTCAGTCCAGCCAAATAGAGGTTAGCCCACACCAGGCTGCGTGGCAGGTTGCGCGACACCAAAAATGGCCATTGCCACAGGTTCGCTCCCGGAACAGCGGCATAAACCACGCCTGCCGCAAGGAGCGCGAAGGCGACGTTCACGAGAGGGCCCGCGAGCGCGATGCCGACCTCGCGCCTCCATGCAGCCGTTGCGGACCGGGGTACTGCCACGTGCGATTCGTCGAATACGGTTACGCCGCTGAGCGGCAGAAGAATGACCGCCTTTGGAATCAAGCCCGCGCGCCAGGCTACGAGCATATGTCCGATTTCATGAGCGATGACGCAGGCCAGAACGATTCCCGCCAGCGCCAAATCCCGCGGACCGCTGGCGGAAGAATGCACGGTAGATTCCGTCCAGAAAACAAACAAGGGCAGGAACAAGAATGTCAGGTGGACGCGGACTTCCACCCCGAACAGCCGTCCCACGTGAACCGAAAAACTTCTCATAATTTTGGCTACTACAGTTATTTTACATGGTCGCGTATATTGGCCTCGGTACCCGAAGGTACAGAGAGCCATGCGCGTGATCGCGGGAAAATATGGGGGGTGCCCCCTGCGCTCGTTAAATGGGAAGGATACACGTCCCACCTCTGACCGCCTGCGCGAGACGCTGTTCAATGTTCTGACGGGAGGCAAGCCCGCCGCGCTGGAAGGCACAGTATGGTTGGATCTGTTCGCCGGCACGGGGGCCGTGGGCATTGAAGCGCTGAGCCGAGGAGCGCAGCAGGTCTTTTTCGTCGAGACCTCCCTCCCCGCCATCAAGGTAATCGAGCAAAACCTGCAGAGCCTGAACGTCGCGGATGGATACAGAGTTCTGCGCGATGATCTGGCTGGCGTCCTGTGGCGCCTGCAACGCGAACACGTCACCGCCGACATTGTATTTCTCGATCCGCCCTATCAGATGAGAGAGGCCTACGAACTTACGCTGATGGCATTGGCCGATTCCGCGTTGGTCTGGGCTATGTCGCTGGTGATCGCGGAGCACGAAAAGAAGTTCGACCCCGGCCCCGAATTCGGCTCGCTCCGCAGGGTACGCAAGCTGGTGCAAGGCAACAGCACTCTCAGCTTTTACCGCATCGGCGGGCGCCCGAACCTTAACGATGAAACCTGAACGACGAGATCTGAGGGAGTATGGACGTTGACGACGGAAGGTGTTCCCGTCCAACCGCCATCGTTAACGGTTACATAAGCAATTCGTTAGTTCTACGCACGATGGGGTGTTGCATCTCCTGCAAGTCGTTCTTCACCATGTTCAGGCCGTACACACAGCCTTCGAATTCCCGCGAGAGGTGAGCGAAGAGTGGCGCCACTTTGGCATATTCGAAGTGTTCGAACTTCGACACAATGTAATAGCTTTCCTTCCCGGCTTTCATCCATTCCACAAAATTCTCGAGCCGGTGTTTGCGCAATCTGAGGTGGTTGATGCTCTCGGGAAACATCCCGGTGAAGAACAGAGCGTAGTCTCCAATATGTTTGCGCACCTGGCGTTCGCGATCGAACGAAGGCGCCGGGCCGTAAATGGGGTCGGATTCCAGCATCATTTCGCCCAGGTCATTCAGCGGCCGGTCGGCCACGTCATGAATCTTAAACAACTGATCGGCTTCGCAGAACTCGGTGAGCAAGTGCGAGACATAGGCCACGACTTGCGGATCGCGAATACCGATCTCTTCGGCATAATGGCGTCCCACCAATTCCTGAAACAACTGACGCAGTGGATGAGATTCCGGAATCATTTGCTTGCCCCCTTTAGAAGCCGCTTTTAAACCCGCATCCCACAGTGTTGAGTAACTAGTTACCTCATTTACATCGCAAAAGCAAATGACTTTTGTTTATACAGCGAATCTTTTTCGCAAATCATTAGAGGGCACCGGCGGAGGCAGAGTTTGTCCGCAAGTTTTGTTGGCACATGCATGTCTTGGCTGCTAATTTCTTCACGATAGCTCGATAGAATCAATGTTGCAAGGAGGCAACAACCTGATGGAAAGAACAAACATCTCCAGCGGCGCACCCTGGGAACCGATTGTCGGTTACTCTCGTGCGGTCAAAATTGGACCTTACGTGCACGTATCGGGCACCACCGCGACCGGACCAGACGGAAAGATCGTAGGCGCTGGCGACGTTTACGCCCAAGCCGTGCAGACCCTAAGAAACATCGAGACCACCTTGCAGAAGGCCGGAGCAGCCTGAAAGATGTAGTGCGCACACGCATGTATGTAACGAATATTGCGGAGTGGGAGAAGATTGCCAAGGCGCATGCGGAGTTCTTCTCCGGCATTCGTCCTGCAGCAACGATGGTGCAGGTGAGTGCTTTGATTTCATCCGAAATCCTGGTCGAAATCCCGGCCGATGCTTACGTCATCGGGAAGTAGAGTAGAATTCCTCAATTCCAAATCTCCCGGATACTTTAAGGAGCACTCGGTGAAGACCCATGCGTGGATAGCGCTTCTAGCTCTCATGATTTCCGCAGCCGGGCAAGCACAACAAAAAGACAGCCGTGCCTCCGACTCCTGGACCGTCATTCGAGCGGGCTCTCTGATCGATGGCAAATCCGATAAGCCGCGGCGCGATCAGGTGATCGTTATCCACGGCAATCGCATCGAGAATGTGGCCGATGCCGCTAACTTCAAGGTTCCCGCGGGAGCCACGGTGATTGATCTATCGCAAGCCACAGTTTTACCCGGTCTCATCGATTCGCACACCCACATTTTCCTGCAGGGCGAAGATCCCGCGCAGGGTGGGTACGATGTGAATATATTGAATGCGCCGCTCGCCCTGCGCGCAGCGCGGGCCACCGTTGCGGCCCGGCGGGCGCTGGAGCAAGGTTTCACGACGCTACGCGACGTTGAAACCGAAGGCGCCGGCTATGGCGATGTCGGCATCAAGCAGGCTATCGAGCAGGGCTATATTCCAGGACCACGCCTGTTCGTCTCAACCCGAGCCATCTCCACCACGGGTGGTTATCCGCTGGAGGGCTACGCTCCCGAGCTCGATATGCCGAAAGGCGCCCAGATTGTCGACGGACCGGTGGAGGCGCGCAAAGCGGCACGGGAGCAACTCGATCATGGCGCGGACTGGATCAAGGTCTACATGACGCACCGTTCATGGGTCGGCAGGAATGGGGAACTGGTCTCACAACCCACGCTCACCGTCGAAGAACTGCGCGCGATTGTGGATGAAACTCATGGCTGGGGTAAGAAGGTCGCCTGCCACGCCTACGGCGGAATTGGCCTGCATCGTGCGCTCGATGGCGGCTGCGATTCCATCGAGCATGGACTCGACCTCGACGACGCGGCCATTGCCCAGATGCTTAAGCAAGGCACCTGGTACGTGCCCACCATTAGCGCCTACTACCACGATTGGGCTCCGGCAGACACTCCAGCAGGCCAGCGCGACCGGCTTCGAGTCTCCCTGCACGAGCCGTCGTTTAAGAAAGCGCTAAGAGCCAACGTAAAGATCGCCTTCGGAACCGACATGGGCGGAATTCCCTGGACAGAGCCCATCGCACAAGAGTTCTCGCGCATGGTGGAACTCGGCATGCCGCCAATGGAGGCCATTCAGAGCGCAACCTCGCGCGCCGCCACCATGCTCGAAATGGATGGCAAGATCGGAGTGCTTGCGCCCGGCGCCTTTGCGGACGTGGTTGCCGTCACCGGCGATCCTCTGCACGACATCAAAGCGCTGGAGAATGTGCACTTCGTCATGAAAGACGGAAAAGTCTTCAAGACTGCATCCAGCCAGTAGCGGAGGCGGTAAGGCGCACTTTCCCCGCTCCCGGCTGGCCGAAGCAAAGAATTATTGAATTTTGTTTCAATTCACTTGACATCGGCTTCGCCGTGAGCATAATTCATCAATCCGATTTTGGTCTGTGAAACCTGGCTCGACGCAAGCCCGGGCCAGAGGGGGGTTTTTATGAGCGTGTTGGAACTTTGTGACCGGGAAATCGCGTCGGTTCCGCTGGAAGCTACCGTCGCTGACGCCATCAATAAAATGCTCGACCACCACGTTGGAGCGGTCGCCGTCGTCGATTCCGAATTCCGGGTCGCCGGGATTTTTACCGAGCGCGACGTTCTGCGGAAAATGGCGCTCAGCCGTTCGGATCCGCAAACCACGTCAGTCCGCGAACTGATGACCACGCCGGTAGAGATGGCAACCCGCCGTACCGGCGCGGGCGAGGCGCTCACTACCATGCTCGAGCGTCACTTCCGCCATCTGCCTGTGGCCGACGATAACGGCAAGCTGCTGGGCATTCTCTCCATTCGTAATCTGCTCGAGTGGCGCGTCGACGACCTCAGCCGCGAGTTGGAGTCGCTCGAGCAATATGTCTCGAATGATGGCCCCGGCGGCTAGAGGCCGCCCGCAAATCGTTGGCTGATCGCATCCATCCGGCGACCTCAACCGATGCCAGGCAGCGCCGTGGTAGAGCGGCGCTTCAGCGCCGCGTAAAGCCCAGAAATTATGCGGGCTTTAGCCCCTGAGGGAGCTGTGGCACACTACTTCCATGCCACAATTGACCCTAGGCGATTTCGAACTCAGCATCTTCTCCGACGGCACTTACCCACTCGACGGCGGCGCGTTTTTCGGCGTGATCCCTAAGATCATGTGGTCGCGCAAAGCCGCGACCGATGAACGAAACTACGTCCAGGCCGGACTGAACTCACTGCTCATCCGAACCGGAGAGAAAAATATTCTGGTCGAGACCGGCATGGGCAACAAGCTCTCGGAGCGCATGGTCAAGTTCTACGGCCAGCCCGCGCAGTTGCTTACGAACCTTGCCGCCGCCGGAATTTCTCCCGAAGACATCGATATCGTCATCAACACCCATCTGCACTTCGACCACTGCGGCTGGAATACCGTGCACGACAAATCTGGCAAAATCGTCCCAACTTTTCCGCGCGCGAAATACTATGCGCCGGAAGGCGAGTGGCAATACGCCCGCAAGCCCAGCGAGCGCGACGCCATCAGCTACATTCCCGACAACTACGATCCGCTGGTACAGAGCGGCCAGATGACCCTGCTCAAAGGCGGCGAAGAAATCGTCCCTGGCATCTCGGTGAAAACTTTCCCCGGCCACACCGCGCACATGCAAGCCGTGATTGTGGACGGCCGTCCTGGCTTTGAAAGGGCGCGGCTTCAAGCCGCGCCGTCAGAATCCGAAAAAGGAACCGGGGCTTTAGCCCCCGCGGTCGCCTGCTACATCTCCGACCTAATCCCCACCACCGCGCACATCGATATCACCTGGGGCATGGCCTTCGACCTCTGCCCGCTCCAAACCATCGAGAGCAAGAAGCAGTACTATGCGAAAGCGATCCCGGAGAAATGGCTAACCGTCTTCACGCATGATGCGAAAACGCCGTGGGCTTTTGTGGAGAAGGATGAGACAGGCAAGATGGTGACGCGGGCCCTTTGATCTGGCTACGGAATTACTGGTCTGTAGCGGGCTCCTTTGCGCTAGGCTCAAGGGTGATGGCTATCGGCGTTTCCTGCCCCGACTCTAAGCGCAATGGCAAGCGTTTTGATGGGCTCAGAGGATCGGCATAGAACCAAGACTTGTAGCCATCTGCCGAAACATCCAAGGAGACCTCAACTCCAGGCGGAACTAGCAGACGAAACTCCGGAGGACTAGTGATCTCAATCGACCGACCTGGATTAGCCGTTTGCTTCAGGATGAAGTGCAGGTTGTACCGAGATACAACAGCGTTCCCAGTTGCCCGATCCATCACGGTTCCCGTCAGGGCTCCAGCCCGTGGACCTAGGTGTAAAACCAGGGTTGCTGAAGGAGCTTCTCCATCAAGCGTCGCCTTGTCCAGCTTAGCGGAGTTGTAGAACGGTACCATCGCATCTGGATAAGAGTCTGCACTGCTCTCTCCAAAAACGTCGTAGGTCCCGGGCTCCAAGCCATTGATAAGGAATCGCCCTTCGTCATCGCTATGTGTGGTCGGCATGTACATGCCGGTTTGCTCCAGGACGGCGTGGACTCCTATGTTTTTAACGGGCCACCCCTGTTCGTCAAGCACAGTCCCTTCGATCCTTCCCATCGGCTTTGGCTTGTGGGCTGTCTGCGCCGACAGAAGGAGCGCCGTAAAGGTCAGAAAAACCGCAAGCGAAAATGGTCGACACATATCAGAACTCCGCATACGAGCTTACTCGTGAAATTGCACCAGGGCGGTAATTTCCTAAGAGTCCTCTACCTCAGCCTTCGCGGGCGAGGCCGCCCGCGCCACGCTTCCATCGAGATTGTATACTTTCCTCCGAGGCCTCCCATGCAATCCCGCATCACCGGCACCACCATGCCCGTACTCGAATTCGCCCTCGAGCCCAACGAGTCCATCATCTCCGAAGCCGGAGAGCTCTCCTGGATGGGCGCATCCATTCAGATGACCACGCACACCCAGTTCGGCGGCGGAGGAGGACTGTTCGGCGTGCTCAAGCGCGTGGCCGGCGGCGGCTCCATCTTCATGACCGAGTATCGCGCCATAGGCGCTGCCGGAGAACTGGCTTTCGCCACCAAACTTCCCGGACATATCGTTCCCGTTGAAGTTTCCGCGGGACACGAATATCTGATTCACCGTCACGGATTTCTTTGCGGCACTCCGCAGATTCAGATCGGCCTGGGCTTTCAGCAATCCCTCGGCGCGGGAATTTTTGGCGGCAGCGGATTCGTGCTCCAGCGCGTCTCCGGGCAAGGCACATTTTGGCTCGAACTTTCCGGCGAACTGGTAATGCGCGATCTTCAGCCCGGCGAAACTCTCCGCGTGCATCCCGGCCACGTCGGAGCGTTCCAATCCAGCGTGTCGTTCAATATCACCACCGTGCCGGGCATTAAGAATTTAATCTTCGGCGGAGACGGAATCTTCCTGGCCGCACTAACCGGTCCCGGAAGAATCTGGCTGCAAACGCTTCCCATCTCCAAGCTCGCGCACGCCCTGGCTGAATTTATGCCGCATCAGACGAGAACGGAGACCGTGCAGGGCGGCGTGGTGGGAGGGATTGTGGGATCGATTCTCGATCAGATGAAGTAAGACTGTACCCAGTACCGAGTCCCTGGTACCCAGTAAAACCAGCTCCAGCTAGGTACTCGGTACTAGGTACTGAGAGTTCAACCTCGCTTCAAAGAAGTCTTCTACGCGAGTCAAAATCTCCACCGGACTCTTGGATTCGTAGATCGCCTTGCGCAGCCCCGCTCCGCCCGGCACGCCGTGGGTGAACCACGACGCGAACTGCTTCATCTTCCCGACCGCGTCCGGCAGTTCCTCTTCAATCAGCATCTGGAAGTAAGTGCGGATCATCTGATAGCGGTCGGCTTCGGTGGGGTGGTTGTAGGGCTGGCCGACTGCTGAAGTTTCTGGCGATGACCATGTAGGGACACCCGCCCTCGGTCCGTCGGGCCGAAGGCCCGATTCCTGTCCATCTAGTCCAATGCCGCGATGAAAATCAGTCGAGCTTCGCTCGAGCGGACAGCCGGGGGCAGCTGTCCCTACATGAGCATTTTCCATCCCCGCGCAATACTGCTGAATTTGCCGGAAGATCCACGGATTCGACGGCGCAGTTCGCCCGATCATCACCGCGTCGCATCCGGTCTGCGTCACCATCGCACACGCATCTTCCGGCGTGCGAATGTCGCCGTTGCCGATCACAGGAATCTTCACCGCATCTTTTACGGCGGCAATCCACTCCCAGCGCGCCTGGCCGCTGTACCCTTGTTCGCGAGTGCGCGCGTGCAGCGCGACGGCGGCGAGGCCACACGATTCCGCCATGCGAGCCAGTTCCACGCACACGATTTCGTCGTCGCTCCATCCCGCCCGAAACTTTACCGTGAAGGGAATCTTCACCGCGGCCCGCACTGCTTCGAAGATGCGGCCGATGGCTGGCAAATCGCGCAGCAGGCCCGACCCTCCGTTGCACTTCACAACTTTCTTGGCCGGGCAGCCCAAGTTCAAATCCACCAGATCGAAGCCCAATCCTTCGACCATGCGCGCGGCTTCCGCCATGACCTGCGGATCGCTGCCGAAAAGCTGCGCCGAAATGGGATGCTCGTCCTCGTAGAAATGCAGATAGCGTTTGGCTTTCTGGTCCTTCTTGCGCAGCACTCCGTCAGCCGAAGTGAACTCGGTCATGATCAGTCCGCAACCGTCGAGATTTCGAATGAAGCGGCGGAACACCGTGTCGGTAACGCCCGCCATGGGAGCCAGAACCGTGGCGGGAGCAATGCTCACCGTGCCAATCTTCAAGCTGGCCGGCACCCGCTTCGTTGGCGCCGCATGGCGGACGAGAGTATCCGTCCCACTCGAGCCGTTCGAGTTGTCCCAGAACTTCTTCACACTTCTATTCTACTTGCCGCGCCCAAACAAAAGCCCTCGCCGAAGCGGGGGCCGAAATCCAAGGTATTATCCGTGCTAATCCGCGCAAATCCGTGGCAACACTTAGTTCTTCGCCGCCTCGGGCTTGCCTGGCGCCGGCGCATTCTTGGCGTACTTGCGGCGGAAGCGCTCCACGCGTCCGGCGGTATCCATCAGCTTCTGCTTGCCGGTAAAGAACGGATGGCAGGCGGCGCAAATTTCAACGCTGATATCGCCTTTATGGGTAGACCGGGTGACAAAGGCATTGCCGCACGCGCAGTGCACGCGAACTTCGTTATAAGCGGGATGAATGGCTGCTTTCATAGGGTTCAGACCTCGATACGAATCCTTAGATTCTACCGGAATGCCCCAGGATTCAGCAATGGCAACCCTACTGCGGAGCGCTTGTGCCGCGCCGCCGGGCAAACAGTGACCGGCCAATTAATAAATGAGCTGGGATGACGCTAAAATCCTCGGATGAATTAGCAAAGGGCGGGCCAGGAGAAATATGAAACGAATGCTAGTGCTTGCGTTGGCTGTATTCGCCTTTTCAGGAACCGTTGCGTTGGGGGACGGCTATCCTCCTCAATGTGCGCCGCAGCATTGCTGTATGGTGAATTGTCCACCCGTTAAGTAAGCTTGGGCGCGTAGCCGGAGATAGTCCAGCGCGCCCAAAGCAATCGCAGTAGAGATGGAAGCTCATGACTGACGGGCCGACTGCTCTTCAGAATCTGAATTGGTACGACACCTTCACGAAAAACTGCCGGCTGTCATTCAGATAGCCCTTGGCCGTGTACAGCCCGGCCAAGCCTGCGGGGTCGTACATCAGCGAGTGGTCCAGGTTCTGGAGGTCGCTGTTGTAACCGACATAAATCGCCGTGCCTGGGTGCACCAGATAAGTCAGCAGAAAATCGGCATTGAATTCCTTCTGCGTCGGCAGGTAGGTATACGGGTAAACCGTGTTGCCCGGAGTATTGGCCAAGACTGAGTTGTACTGCAGGATCAGCCGCAGCGAGAGTTGCGGAGTGAATTGCCAGTTCCATTTGCTGCGCACAATGTAGTTGTTGAAAATGCCTTTCCCGATGCCGGGGGTCTGCGAGAGGGCCTGAACATACGTGCCCTCGGTCGCGCGCAAGCGCGAGAATAGGTATATATTTTCAATTTTCAGCGGCTTGACTGGACGAAACGCCAAGGACGCAGTGGCCGAATCCGACCGCGACAGAAGAAACTGCGGCAGTGCGTTCGCACTCGGCGCGAAGTTCGCTCCGTCTCCCCAGAAGTAACTGGCGCCAACCGTAACCTTCTGGAAGTGGCTGGTTTGGAACGAAGCCCCGCTGCGGTGTTCGTGATAGTCCTGGTTGTGGTTCACGGAGAGACCGAAGAAGGAAAAATCCTGTGGCCGTAGCCGCTCCCGTAGTTCTTCGTAAGGAAACAAGTAAATGAACGTTTGGCCGCGGCCCTGGATCGCGATGTAAGGCTGATAATCTGTGTCCAGCCGATTGCCTTCGTGATCGAAAACATAACGCTGAATCACGGACGGCCCCCAGTCGACGAGCCAGCCCTTCTTGGGGCGAAAACGATAATCCGCTTCCTGCCAGGCATAGCGAACGTCGACGCGGTTGACGAATCCCGGGACGGTGACAAATCCTGGGCTTATGTCCTCGTAAATTCCATCGTAGGAGAAGTGGAGTCCGTCGCGTTTCAACTCCGCTTTGTCCGCGGGGCCCGCGTAGTGGTTGCTGTTTCCTACGTTCCCGGCATCGAATGGAAACAGGTTGGTCTCGCAGTTATTTGTCGAATACCCGGATGGGGCATAATAATTCCCCAACAGATTGCTTGAGCTTGTCACGCCCTGGGCATCGAGGGTCCAGTTCGTGTTGAATTTCAAACGCGTGTCGATTCCACCGACGCGATTGTATTCGCCCGTAGTGGGACACTCCCAATCCGTATAAATCGCTCCGACGCTCGATTCCTTGAAGATGTCGCGACTCACTCTCGCGATGGTGAAGTACGAGCGGGTTCCGGAGAGCGGAAAATAGCTCGGCAGCGCTTGCCCCGGCCCTCGGTCGTCGGTGGCCATCAGACCGAGGGAATACGGGCCCTCCTTGCCCGTTAACCGGATTCCTGCGGACGGATCTTCGATATTGCGGGTGAAAAACAGATCCAGCGGCGTACGGAAATAATCTTCGTTCTCCAGAAAGAAGGGCCGCTTCTCCGGAAAATACACCTCAAAGCGTTGATTCACCGTGATCTGCGGATCCTCGGATTCCACTTGGCTGAAATCCGGATTCGCAGTCATATCCAGCACGAAATGATCGCGGATCACAAACTTCGCGTCCATACCCACCTGACCCTGCGCTACCGCATTTTGAAAATACGGATTGGTCGGGTCGCTCGTGTCCAAGGAACGGAAGCCCCGCATGATCCCATAAGGAATCAGGTCTATGCTGCGCCCCGGCGAAATTCCTTCCAGCCCGTTCAGAGTCGCAGCCTGCCCCAACCTGCCCGCGACTTTGTAGGAGATATTCGGCCAGAACGCGTCCTCGTTCTTGCGCACGATCCCGCGATACAAAATAATTCCCCACTGCTGATTTTTCGTCGACGGGAATCGCAGGCTCTTGAAAGGAATCGCCATCAACACCACAAAACCCTGGCTGGTGACTTTGCCCTTCGTGTCCCATACCGTGTCGAACGAGGTATCGAAATTCCCGCTGATTTCATCCCGCGTCGCCTCGGTCCATATCGCGTCCCATTGCACTCCCAACGGCGTGGTCTGGAATGCATACGCGCGGCGCCGGTCATGAAACGTATCCAGCATGACTTCCACTTCATCGTCGTCGTAAACATCCTCGCGGGTGGACATTCGCGCCCGCACTTTTTTCGGATCGTCAAAACACACGAACACGACATAGATGTTTTTCTGGTCGTATCCCAAGTACGCGGCCGTGGGCTCCGAAACCTTCTCGCCATCGTGCGGATTACGCTGCACAAAGCCGGTGACTTTCGCCATCTGCAGAGCCGTTTCGCCTTGCGGCTTCATGCCTAGGAAATCCTCCAGCGCGGGCGCCCGGCTCAGCCGCGGAATGTTCAATGTGGGGGGAGCGATTTCTGGCTTCGGCGCCGGACGCACCCCTGGATTCCTGATTACAGGCTCCGGCTCCTGCGCCGAGGGCGACGGATTCTGCAGAGTCGGTGAGGGCTTCTCTCCAGGAGGCGATGGATTCACTTCCGGGGGAGGAGGTGGGTGTTGAGGAGTTACCTGCTGAGTTTGTCCGGTGTCGTTTTGCTGCCCAGCGCCGGCACTTGGGGGACTCTGCACTGCCAGCGAGGTTTGCGGCTGGGGCATGCTCCATGCAAACTGCACCCCAGCCGACAGCACGCACACTGCCAGCAAGGACATCCAAAGGCGCTTGACTTGAAAATTCCGAGCCCGCCGCAAACGCAATCCCTTCGTGATCCCACCGCTAAGCTTATCGGGGGAAACCAGCAAAGATACACTATGAACGGGCTTCACAGAACAGGAAACGCTTGTTGTAAGGTTTGGCGAACAAGGATTGAAAAGAGAGCATTCGCGGATAGACCTAAAACAGCGAGCTCTGCCTCCGCGTCGGGGTGATGCCGAAGTGCTCGTACGCAAGCTGAGTCGCCACGCGCCCGCGCGGAGTGCGGTTCAAGAAGCCAATCTGCATCAGGAACGGTTCGTAAATTTCTTCGATCGCATCCGGCTCTTCGGCCAGCACCGCCGCCAGCGTATTCAAGCCTACCGGGCCGCCCTGATATTTTTCGATGATGGTAAGCAGCAATTTGCGGTCAACTTCATCGAAACCATATTTGTCCACTTCCAGCATTCGCAGCGCTGCCTGCGCCGTGGGCAAATCGATCTTGCCCGCGCCACGGACCTGCGCATAGTCGCGCACCCGCCGCAGCAGGCGGTTGGCGATTCGCGGCGTTCCGCGCGACCGGCTGGCAATCTCAATCGCGCCCGCATCGTCGACCTGCACGCCTATGATTTCGGCCGACCTTTCCACGATCACCCGGAGGTCTTCCGGCGTATAAAACTCCAGCCGCAACACGATCCCAAACCGCGACCGCAACGGCGCGGAGATCAATCCCGCCCGCGTGGTCGCGCCCACAAACGTAAACGGCTTCACCTCCAGCGTGTGCGTGCGCGCCGAAGGCCCTTGGCCAATAATTATGTCGAGCTTGTAATCTTCCAGCGCCGAGTACAGCAATTCTTCCAGCACCGGCTGCAGCCGGTGAATCTCGTCGATGAACAGGACTTGCTTGTCCTGCATGTTAGTGATGATCGCCGTCAGGTCGCCCTTGATCTGCAACAGCGGCGCAGCCGTCGGCTGAAAATGCACGCCCAGTTCGTTGGCAATAATGTTGGCCAGCGTAGTCTTGCCAAGCCCCGGAGGCCCATACAGCAATACATGATCCATGGCCTCGCCGCGCGACCGCGCCGCCTCGATCGCCACCGCCAGATTTTCTTTGACTTTGGCCTGCCCAATAAACTCACCCAGCCGCTGCGGCCGCAGCTTCAGCTCAAACGAAGAATCGTCCTCCACCGCCGCCGCCGACACCAGCCGGTCGGGACTGTAATTCAGGTTGGGATTGTTCTTGGCTGCCATTCCTCGCCGGATGTTACCACGAAACTATGTGGGGACAGCCGCCTCGGCTGTCCGGCCTGGGCGAAGCCCGGCCGCGCACGTGCTCACCCAGGCGGGCTGTGCAACCTACTTCGGATACCACTCCAGCACCCGCACCTCAATCCCGGTCCCTTCCAATCCTTTTTGAAATACCGCAAGATCAGATCCGCGATAGTGATAAGGAATGACAATCTTCGGGTGGAAAGCTTTCACCGCGTCGGCAGCTTCGTCCGGCGGCATGGTGTAAGGCAGGTTCATGCAGACGAAGGCCACATCGATGTTCTTAAGCGCCCGCATCTCCGGAATGCCTTCCGTATCGCCGGAAAAATAAAAACGCTTGCCGCCGTAAGTAAGCAGATAACCGTTGCCCCGTCCCTTATCGTGAAACAACTTTCCGGGAGCAGGGCCGCGCTTCAGGTTGTAGGCGGGGATCGCTTCAATCGTCCATCCCTGCCAGTTCTTCGTTTCTCCATTGGCAATGGGCTTGGCGCTGGTAACGGTCGCGACTACTGCCGGCGCGGCCAGGATCTCCGTATCTGCCTTGCTGATTTCCTTGATCGAATCCGAATCCATGTGATCGCCATGGATGTCGGTAATCAGAATGAGGTCAGCCTTGGGAAGCCCCGCGAGTTTCGCAGGCTTCGCGGGATCGAGGTAAATGACCTTTCCCCCAGCCTCAATCAGCGTGCTGGCGTGATAGAGGGGCGTGATTTTGACCGGTCCGGCAGATGTGGGAAAGATTTGTGGGTCCGCGGCATACGCACGGGGTGCCATAGCAATGAGAGAGCAGAGAAGAATCGGCAGCAGCTTCATGGATGACCTCGTGTTCGTCGACAGCGATTGACATTGTGACACACAATTCCGCGCTTCTTGACATGTGACACATTATGTGTCACATTGTATCCATGCCATCGGTGAATATGCGTCAACTGCGCGATACGAAGAAGCTTAAAACCTGGCTGCGGGCGGGAACGACGGTCGAGCTGCGCGAGCGGGATAAACTGATCGCCCGAATTGTTCCCGAGCGGGGGGAAGAAAAGCCGGGTAACTGGCCGGACTTTGACGCCCTTGCCCGGGAGATATTGGGTGACCGCATTCTTCCCAATCTCGTCCTGGAGGATCGGGGACGTTATTGAGCGTTTATGTCGATTCCAGCTTTCTAGTTTCTCTGTACGTGACCGATATTCATTCTTCCGAAGCCCGCCGCCGGGTGCAAGCTGCGCCTTCATTAGCACTCACTTCTCTGCATCGCGCCGAGTGGGCCCACGCCCTCGGGCAACATCAATTTCGTGGAAACATGACCCCAGAAGAGGCCCAACGGGCTCATGATCGATTCTTCTCGGATGAGGCCGCTCATCTATGGCGAGCGGTCCCGCTGCCCGATAATGCTTTCGAGCTCTGCACTGGTCTGGCTCGCCGCTACGGATCGAAATTTGGTATGCGAACGCTGGACACCCTGCATGTGGCCTGCGCGCTGGAACTCAAGGCAGATCGATTCTGGACGTTTGACGAGCGGCAGGCGAAGCTGGCGAAGGCGCAGGGGATGAAGAGTTCCTGAGGCTTCCAGCATAAATGCTTCTATACTTTTATCTATAATGCTATAATACAGGCCATATGGCTCTTAGTATCAAAAGCATAGAGACAGAGCATCTGGCCCGAGAGATCGCAGCCAAAACCGGCGAGAGCCTAACCGGTGCCATTCAGAAAGCCTTGGAGGAGCGCCTTGAGCGCCTGAATAGCAATCGCAGGAGCCAGACACTCGCGGCGCAAATCGATGACATTCTCAAGCGCGTCGACGAAATGCCCGACCTGGACACCCGCACTCCGGACGAGATTATCGGCTACGACGACGACGGCCTTCCCCGTTGAGGCACATCAGCGATGGTGATTGACACCTCCGCGCTGGCGGCAATCTTTTTTCACGAGCCCGAGCGCGACGCTTTTCGCAGCGCAATTATCGCTGCCAGCACCCGCCTCATTTCAGCAGCGACCGTGCTCGAAGCAGGCATGGTGATCGAGGGCCGCAGAGGCGGCGGTGCAGGACGGGAGTTCGACCTCTTCGTTGTTCGCACTCAAATGAAGATCGTTCCCATAGACGCCGAACTCGCAGAACTGGCCCGCTCCGCCTGGCGCAAATACGGCAAAGGCCGCCACCCAGCCGGCCTTAACTACGGCGATTGCTTTTCCTACGCTCTGGCAAAAGCGACCGGCGAACCGCTGCTGGCCAAGGGCACGGACTTCGCCAAGACAGATGTGTTTCTCCGTGGCCGTGACGATTAGCGCAAAACTCCGTACAATGGGGTCGCTCCCAGCCTAATCGGAGGGTCTTCGTTGTGGCATCATCTGGCCTTTGGGCACACCAATGAACCGCGGTGCCGTAATCGCGTTCTCTGCCCAGTTGCGCGAAGCGCGCGAGAACGCGCTTCGCGATTCCGAGGCCTTCGATGGAATCATTCACGTTGTAGAACGACTCGGAAGCTTCCTAGATCAGAAGATTAGTGACCTCGGTAAATACAAAGAAAAGATCGACGAGAAGGCAAGATACTCGGCGCTGGCCAAGGATGTTCCAGATCAGTGGCGCAGCATCCACGTCCCTTTCGATCTTTTATATGATCTTGTCAAGAATGCGCGTAACGACGCCGTGCACCAAGGCGCTTTTGCTCGCCGCCTCACCGGCCATGCAATCGAGTTGTCCTTGGTACTGGAGGATGCCTTGAAGAGAAGTTTGGATAGTCCGACCGTGGGGGATTACATGGTGCGCAACCCCATCTGCGCAGAATTGTGGCAACCGATCAGTTTCGTCAGGCAGCAAATGCTGGCAAATTCATTCTCTTTCCTGCCCGTAAAGCGCGGTACCGATTGGTGCCTACTGTCTGACCTAGATATCGCAAGCTATCTCGGAACGGATGTGCCAGAACGACGGAAGCGATTGGCTCAGAACCTGGACGCTGCTGGCATACCGATGCAACCAGCAAAGTTCTGTCCCGTTGACACGCCACTGGAGGAGGCGCTGCGCATGTTGAATGGTAGCCAAAACCCGTTACTTGTGTGTGTTAGAAACGGAGAACCTGTTCCGATTGGTATTGTTGCACCATTCGACTTCCTCTAGACATTGCCTATTCTTCCTCTTCCTTCACCTCGCCCCGCTCCGCCTTGGCCTTCTCAATAATCTTTTCCTGCAATGCCCCTGGCACCGTGTCGTAGTGGTGCATTTCCATGTTGAAGCTGCCGCGGCCTTGCGTCATTGAGGTCAGGTCGACACCGTAGGTCAGCATCTCGGCCATCGGCACTTCGGCTTTCACCACCGTGTTGCCGCCCTTGTTGTCCATACCCTGGATGCGTCCCCGCCGGCTGTTCAAATCGCCCATGATGGAGCCCGCAAAGTCGTCCGGCACCGTGATCTCGACCGACATCACCGGCTCCAGCAGAGTGGGCTTCGCCTGTTCCATCGCCTTCCTGAAGGCGATGCGCCCCGCCATCTGGAACGACATGTCATTCGAATCCACGTCGTGATACGACCCGTCGTACAGGATCACGCGGAAATCTACCACCGGATATCCCGCCAGATATCCGCGCGCCGCCGCATCCTTGATTCCTTTTTCGATGGCGGGAATATAGTTCTTCGGAATCGCGCCGCCAAAAATGTCGTTGACGAATTCAAACTGTCCGCCTCGCGGCATGGGTTCCATCTTGATTTTGCAATCGCCGTATTGCCCGTGACCGCCGGTCTGCTTCTTGTGGCGGCCCTGCACATCCGCTTTGCCGCGGATCGTCTCCCGGTAAGGCACCTTCGGCGCTTTCAAAACCACTTCCGTGTGATATCGCTTCTTCAGCTTCGCCACCACCACTTCAATATGCTGCTGACCCGTTCCTGCAATCAGGAATTCCTGCGTCTGTGCATCGCGGAAGAAGCGCAGCATGGCGTCTTCTTCCATCAGCTTGTGTATCCCCGGCCCTAGCTTGTCTTCATCGGCGCGGCTCTTCGGCTCAATCGCAAACGTAATCGCCGGCTCCGGCAGTTTCACTCGCGGATACAGAATCGGCGCGGACTTGTCTCCCAGCGTGTCGCCGGTGAGCGTGTCCTTTAATTTCGCCACTGCGCCTATATCTCCCGCGTGCAACTCCGTTACTGGCACCGCCGTCTTGCCTTGCATGATGGAAACATGCGAAAGCTTCTCGGCCGATCCGCGCGAAAAATTCTGCACCGTCGCTTCATTCTTCAGCACCCCGGAGAAAACCTTGAAGTAGGAAATCCTTCCCGAGAACGCATCCGACACGGTTTTGAACACATACAGTGACATCGGTTCCGCATCGGTTTCATGCCGCTTGGGCACATCTCCGTTGCCCGATCCCGCCGGTTCGCCCTGCACCCACTCATGCTCTGAAGGCGCTGGGGTGTAATCGACAATGAAGTCCATCACGCGGTCCGCGCCGATGTTGCCAAGGCCCGAAGCAAAAACCACGGGAAACAGCCTGTCCTCGCGAATCGCATTGTGCAGCGCAGGGATCAGGTCTTCCTCCGCCAGTGTTCCCGCCTCGAAGAACTTCTCCATCAACTTGTCATCGCCCTCGGCCACCAGTTCCACCAGTTGCTCGTGCGATTCCTGCACCTGCGCCCGCATGTTGGCCGGAATCTCCGTTTCTTTTCCCTTGCCGTTTCCGCCCAGCTCGTATGTGTAGGCCTTCATGCGCACCAGGTCGACCACGCCAGTCAGATTCTTCTCGCTTCCAATCGGTAGCTCGATCGGAATCACGTCCCGCCCAAACGCGTTCTTCAGCGATTCCAGCACGCGCTCTGCATTCGCCCGGTCGCGGTCCATACGATTCACCACAATCAGCCGCGGCGTCTTGTATTCGTCGCAATCCTTCCACACCCGCTGCGTCACCACCTCAACCCCGGCCACGCCATCCACCACCACAATGGCCGCATCCACCACCGGCAGCACCATCCGCGCTTCGTGGACGAACATATTGAAGCCGGGCGTATCGATCACATTGATTTTCGTCTTGCCCCATTCCACGTATGCCGCGGTCGCCGCAATCGACATCTTGCGGGCGATCTCTTCTTCGTCATAATCGGTCGTCGCCGATCCATCATCCACCCGCCCCAGCCGCGGCGTTGCTCCGGCGGTGTAAAGCATGGCCGAGAGCAGCGAGGTTTTCCCCGCATGCCCGTGCCCCACAATCGCAACATTACGAATGTTTTCTCCGGTATAAACTTTCACGTGTAGGCTCCTTCGCAGGCGTGGAGGAGAGAGACGGCCCAGTAGAGGATAAGAGCAGTAGACAGGCCAGCCCAACATCACCCGCCAAAACCTAGGATGCTACCACGCGGAGAGCGGAAGCCTCAACCTGCGCGTCCCCAAATTGGGAACATCCGTCCCGGCAGTCAGCTGGGCCACAGCTCGCTGTTCAACGGGGGTCGATCCGCGTTCATCCGTGTGAATCCGTGGCAAAGAAGTTTCTTCCGGTGTATGATCTTTCCGCCATGCTGGGCAACCGCACCAACGAGCAGTGGATCTCCCAATACGCCTCCAGCCACCAGCACCCCATCAATCGAGCCTGCCATACCCTGGGCATCCCGACCATCCTGCTCTCGCTCCCAGTTTTCCTCGCCAGCTTCTTCTTTCATCGCCTGTGGCTCTATGCGCTCGCTCTGTTCGTCATCGGATGGATTTTCCAATTCGTCGGCCATGCCTTCGAAGGCAAGCCGCCGGAGTTCTTCAGCGATTGGCGCTTCCTCTTCGTCGGTGTCCGCTGGTGGTGGGCTAAAATCCACGGCAAAGCCTAGGACACCATGTTCCCGCAACTTGCCCACTTCACTGATCTCGGATTGCTTCTCCTCCGCCTCATGGTCGGCCTGGTCTTTGTTACCAGCGGCTACAGCCACCTGAAAGACCCCGCCGCCCGCGCCAAGAGCATCGAGATGAGCAAGGGTTTCACTATTTTCCTCGGCATCGCCGAGGTCGCAGGAGGCTTGGGCGTGACCTTCGGAGTCCTCACCCAACTCGCCGCCCTGGGTCTCATCCTCATTATGTTGGGCGCAATCCAGAAAAAGATTTTTGTCTGGCACACTGGCTTCTGGGGTGAGAAAGCATCAGGCTGGCATTACGATCTGATATTCGTCCTAATCAATTTGCTGATCGCCTTCACCAACGGCGGCAACTACGTGCTGATGCGATAACCTCGTGTGACAGGATCGTAACCTTCAGCCGCGGCGTGGCTGAAACAATCCGAGCAAAATCCTGCGTGCGCCGCCGATTCCACCACTAAGTTCCAGAATGTGCGAGGCCGGGGAAAAAATCGGAGATAATCTAAGAAGATTAAATTATGATTGACTACTCCAATTTAAAACTCTCGCCGCGAGGGTTCTTCCTTCTTCCCATCTGCGCTCTGCTCGTTTTTTCGCTCGCCTGCAACCGCGGAAAACCGGCGGAAAGCGCCTCCTCCGCAAGCACCAACGCCGGCGCCAAGCGCTATTCGCTCAAAGGCAAAGTCATCTCCGTAGACAAGAACGCCGGCACCGCCAACATCGACGGCGAAGCCATCCCCGGCTTTATGGATGCGATGATCATGCCCTACACTTTCAAGCCTCCGGCAATGATCGATCAGCTCCAGCCCGGAGATTCCATTACCGCCGATGTCATCGTCGACTCCGATAAATACTGGCTGGAGAATGTGAAGGTCACGGCGCACTCGCCAGCATCCGCCGAAAAGCCCACCGCGGCCGTGCACATTCCCCAACCCGGCGACGCGGTCCCGAATTTCAGGCTAGTCAATCAGAGCGGCAAGAACATCTCGCTGCATCAATATCGCGGCCAGACCGTGCTGCTGGCTCTCATCTATACGCGCTGCCCGTTTCCCGACTTCTGCCCGCGCGTCAGTCACGAGTTCTCCGCCATCGACCAGAAGGTCCGTGCCGATCCCGGCCGTTACGGCAAGACGCACCTCCTTAGCATCAGCTTCGATCCCGCGCATGACACGCCGAAAGTTCTGCGGGCTTATGGCTTTTCCTGCGCCAACAGCAAAGACCCGGCTGTCTTCTCCCGCTGGGAATTCGCAGCCATCCCGCAAGCCGAGCTGCCCGAATTTGCCAACTACTTCGCTCTCACCTACCAGGAAGAAGGCGGACTGATCACCCACTCCCTCAGCACCGCCGTTATTTCTCCCGACGGGAAAATCTACAAGTGGTATCACGGCGCAGACTGGCAGGCCTCCGACCTGCTGCAAGATATCGCCGCCGCGCATCGCTGACGCTCCCGAATTCTAGCTTAGGAATGCCGAAATCGAAGAGAGCACCGTCGCGCCTACGCTTTCACCTGCGTCTGCCTCTGCCGTCTCATCCGCAAGAAAATCTCCCGATGCCGCGTAGCCTTCTCCAAATCCCCATTTGGATGTGTGTACAGCGCGGCCAGCCAGCGATGCGCCGCGATCAGTCCCGGCAACATGCTGAGAGAAGTTTCAAACGCCAGCGCGGAGCGGTCGCGGTGGCCCAGCCGCGCCAGCGCGACTCCAAGATAGAAGTGGCCCAGCGGCAGAAAATGTTGCAACCCGACCGCTAGCAGCGCCTGTTCGGCAGCTTCTTCATTGCGGCGCTGGCGCAGGCGGACCACGGCCAGTCCCAAATGCGCCTCGGGGCTGTCGCCGTCGATTTCAAGAGCGCGCTGGAAGGCGCGGTCGGCGTCGTCGGTGCGCTTTTGGCGGAGGTAGGTTTCGCCGATGCGCAAATGCAAATCGGGCAGGTGCGGATCGGCGCTTTCGGCCTTGAGCAGGCATGCCAGCGCGGCGTCCATATCGCCTTCTTCGAATTGAATAATGCCCATCAGCAAATCGGCCCAGGGGCGCGGCTTGAGCTCGGCGGGTTCGGCGGGAGAATCGGCCTCCGGCTTCCGGCTTTCGGCTTCTGCCGCTGCGGCTTCGGCTTGGATTTTTTCTTCGGTTACTGCGGCTGCGTCGGCTACAACGCCGTGCTCCGGGGCTTCTTTTTCGGCCTCCGGAGCTGCCTTCGCCTGCGGCCGCGGCTTCGGCTTCAGCACCAACAACTTTTGCAGCAGATCTTTCGCCTCCGTGCGCTTCCCGAGAGCCAGATAACACTGCGCCAGATGCTGCATGAAGCGCGCTTCGTCGGGATTTTTCTCGGCGAGTTCGGCGAAAATTGTCAGCGCTTCGGTATAGCGGCGCGAGTCCATGTAGGAGCGGGCTAGGTTGTACTGCTGCTCGCGGACGGCGGTGGCGACGGCTTTCTCCTGGTCCTCGCTGAGCGGCTGAATGTAGCCGAGCGCCACAAATTGTTGCAGCACGGCTTGCGCCGCGGCGGGGTCCATGCGCAGATCGGCGGGATGCATCCCGCACTCGCCGGCTTCAGCCTCCCAGCTCGGGATGCGGGTGATCTGCGGCGGATTTCCGAAAGCCTGCACCAGAACGCGCCCGTCCATATCTTCGCCAACCGGCAATCCGAACAAAGTCAGAATAGTCGGCGTCACATCGAGCAAAGTTGCGCCGTAAATTCGTTCGTCCTGCTTGATGTTGTTGCCTTTCATGCAGACAACGCCGAACTGGCGGTGCTGCACCGCAGGCCCTGCGGGCTCCATGGGAATGCCACGGGGGCGCAGGTGGTCGGAGTGAAATCCGTGGTCCGAAACGAGGATGACGGTAGCCTCGGGGCCGGCGAGATCGAGCAGGGTTTGCAACATCATGTCGTGGAAGCGGTAGGCGCCGTTGACCACGTCTTTGTAAATCTCGAACTTTTCTTCGGGAATGCCTTCCATCTTCGGCGGATGGTAGTGCATGAAGCCGTGGCAGAAGTGATCGATGCCGTTGTAGTAGACCGCGAGAAAATCCCAGGGCTCGTTTTGCAGAATCCAGGTGGCGGCGTTGTGGATGGAACAATTTTCGGACAGAATCTTGGCGAATGATTGCAGGCCCTTATCTTTTTCCTGATCGATCTCGGCGGCGCGCGGAATCCAGGGAAGAATCGCGGCCTCGCTCACCTCGGCGGGATGCATGCGCAGCTTGGCGAACTCGTCGCGCAGGCGATCGGGATGCACTGCACCCGGTGGCAGCGGCCACGGCTTATCGAGCGCGCCAACCGCGTAAGGAAAAAGATCGGAGACGGAGATGCCGTTGATCGGCTCGGCGGGGTGTCCGGCAAACCAGCCAAGGACGTGGGTTTTATATCCGCGCTGCGTGAGGATGTTCCACAGCGCCTTCACTTTGCGCGAGGTGCTGGTGACCGGGCGGACGCCGCCGGTCTGCGGGTCGGGCTCCATGAAGCCGAGGATGCCGTGCTTATCGGGACGCTTGCCGGTGGCGATGGAGTTCCACAGCATGGGCGAAAGAATTGGCCGTAGCGTGGCGATATTTCCCATGACGCCGTGATTGATGAAGTCGTCCAGCGTGGGCATCAGCCCTTGATCGATCAGTGGATTGGCAATTTTCCAGTCGGCCGCGTCCCAGCCGATGAGCAGAACTTTTTTTGCGAGTGCTGTCATGTGGAGGTCCAAGCGGGATGGATATCCCTGGGGGAGGACAAGTGTACTACAGGTTGGGACGTTCGGGGACGGGCGTGACGCTTATTTAAGTTGATTATTTGCGAAAAACTTTTCATCTTGACTTACAGATAAGCCCGGCGGAGAATCAACCCCTCCCCTGGTTCGCGCCTATCGTTCGCGCGAGGTTCATGCTGCTTGCGTAAAGGCGGAGCCATCTCACCCCGAGGTCTGCCATGCCGCGACACACATCCACTGACTCATCCTTGAAGTCACGGAACGCAACCACGTTAGCCTCGGCTATGGAGAAGAAGCTCGTGAGCTATGCGACATTAGCCGCCGCCAGCGGAGTGGCATTGATTGCGCTCGCCCCAGGCGCAGAAGCCGAGGTCGTCTATACGCCCACACACCAGAAACTAATCGTGAATACAACTCTTGCCCTGGACGTGAACGGCGATGGTACTCCGGATTTTAACTTCAACGCCTTTTCATTGCGCTTCGACCCGCGAAGAGATACCTACACGTTCCTCTCCGAAGATTTTCTGGAAGTCAGCGGAGGGCTGCAGAGTAATCAGCTTTGGGGCGTGAACGCTGCTGTGTCGGCCCTGCCTGCGGGGGTTAAGATTGGCGGCAAGGGAGAGTTTGCCGTCGGCAATTTCTTTATGGGCGCAGTGAGCGCCACCGACGGTGGGCCGCCGAACTACGCCGGCCCCTGGGCTCCCGCTGGAGGAAACGTAAAAGAACGCTACGCGGGCCTGAAGTTTGTAATCGACGGGGAGACTCATTACGGCTGGGCCCGCTTCAACGTGCAGATTCGGCTGCCCTTGAAAGGCAACGTCCAAGCCATACTCACGGGATACGCCTACGAGACGGTTGCAAATGTGCCCATCCTGGCCGGCGCGACATCCGGCACTCAGGAGTCAGTGACGCCGCTGGCTACGTTAGGGCACTTAGCTGCGGGAGCGGCGGCGCACTAATCCTTTCGCGTTTGCGTGGATGGCCGTGTTTTTCACGACTACGCTTCGCTCCGGAGGGATGACAGAAATGGAACGCGACCGCGTCCCTTTTCTTTACAACGATCCTCAGAGGAGGCTCGCCCACCTTTAGATTTTTCGCCCCTGCGTCACTCCACTTGAAACGAAAAATTGCTTGCGAACGTGCCCGATCCAGTTGTAACCGTGACCCTGCCTGTGCTTGAGCCTGCCGGCACCGTCGCGGTGACTTCAGTATTTGAAACCACGTGGAACGATGCGGCTGTGCCGTTGAAGCTCACGCCGGTCGTGCTCGACAATTTTGTTCCCAGGATTCTGACTTTTGTTCCCACATTGCCGGCGTTAGGCACCGTCTCTACAAACGGATGCAGCCCCGTTGTTAACTCGAAGATTAATGTCGGCGTAGTTCCATAGAAGCTGCCGTTCGTATGCTGAATCAGACCAGCCACGGAGCCCTGTGACCCGTAGGGAAGAGTGTAAACCGTCTTCAGTCCGCCATTTAGACCGGTCCGGAAGTACGTGGCGTTATCGTAAGCGTCGCCATAGAGGTTGCCATCCGTCGCCTGCACCAGCGTACCGTAGGGATTGCCGTCGAAGGGAGGGAAAGCGTAGAGGGTCGTTACGGTGCCTGAGGGAGTCATTTTGTAGACTGTGCCGTAATCGTTAAATCCGCCCATATTATTTGCTCCATAAAAATTCCCATCGATTCCCAGAGTAAGCCCAGCGAAGGGATCGTATCCATCATGGCACTCGCTGTCGGTACAAAAGCTGTGCAACGTTGTGTACGCGTCCAAGCTAGTGATCGAGAAAGCGGTTCCGCACGCCAGGCAGCGCCCTCCGCCGGCCCCGCCATTGTCGGTCGTTCCATACAAACTCCCATTCGTGCCGACCACCAAAGGCTCGCCGGGATTCGCGCCATCCGGGCAGTTAGTCAGAGTGCAGAAGGCGTAAAGAGTGGTCAGCGTTCCCTCCGGTGTGATCTTAAAGATCGTTCCGCAGCCGGTAGGATCGGGGGAATACGTGTTAAGGCATGAAGACGAGATCCCGCCGTAAAAGGTTGTGCCGTAAAAGTTCCCGTCATTTCCCAGAACCAGACCCGCATAAGGCAGGGAGCCGTCAGCGCAGTTTGGTTGCGAGCAGAAATTGTAGAGCGTGGTCAGCTTGCCTCCGGGAGTAAGTTTGAAAATGGTTCCGCAGGTTTCTACATAGGTGGTGCAATCGACGTTTGTGGTGCTGCCACCCTGAATCGTTGTTCCATAGAAGTTTCCGTCCGTGCCCAGCACGAGCCCGCTCGGAGTAATGCCATCGGCGCAATTCGGCTGTGAGCAGAATGTATAGATGGTCGTCAGTGTGCCCGCCGGAGTTACTTTGGCGATGGAACCGCCAGATCCGTACGGGCCTACGGTGCCGATTACCGCCTCATATAGATTCCCATCCACACCCTGAATGAGAGGTTCGTTGGAGCCCGCGGAACCCAGCACCTTAAAGGTTTGCGCTGATGAGCTAGCCGCTGCCGTCAGGCAAAGTAAGACCGCGGCAAAGGTTGTAGTCAGGTTGCCGACGAGGGAGAAAGTTCGGTGTGTCATGGCTTGCCTCCTGGAAGGATTGAATTTCTGAATCAGGGCCCGCAGCCCAGACGGGGCTGTTGTTTTTGGGGAGGAGTGGAAAGTATACCTCGGTTTCTACTTCAAAACGACTGGATTACTCGGAATGTCTTGTTGCTAGTGAGTGTTCCGCTCGGAGTGATGACAGCGACAAATCCCGTGGTCGCGCCGACCGGCACCGTGGTTCGTATGGCGGTATTCGAGAGGATTGTGTATGCCGCCGATGCTCCGTTAAAGCTCACGCTGGACGCGCCCGCCAGATTATTGCCAAGGATAACTACCTCGGCGCCAACACGTCCGGATGTAAGCAGTGTCTCGACGAAGGGTCCTAGGCCGGAAGTGAGGCTGAAGAATGTACCGTAGCTACCGACCCCGCCCCCATAGGTGGTCCCGTAGAAATTTCCGTTGGTGGCTTGAATGAGGCCTTCGACAGCAAGGGCGCCATCGCTGCAGTTCGCCTGGCTGCAAAAGTTGTACAGCGTCGTAAGCTTTCCCGCGGAAGTAATGCTGAAGATCGTACCCCAGCCATTCGCGCCGCCCTTGGCGGTTACGCCATAGAAGATGTTGTTGGTCGCGAGAAGCACCGGTCCCCAGGCATTGGGGTCGCTGCCATCGACAGACTCAAAGTCGAACAGCGGTGTAACGACTCCCTCCGGCGTCATTTTGAAGCCGACACCGTCATTGTCGGTTCCACCACCTTCCGCCGTGCCGTGGAAGTCTCCATTGGGAGCCTGAATCAGCCCGCCAGTCGAATAGCTGCCTTCGAGGCAATTGTTTTCATTGCAAGGCCACGCGTAGAGAGACGTAAAGTCTCCTTCGGGGCTGATTTTGAAGATTCCGCCGACGCCGATTCCTGTTCCGTAACCGAATTCGGTTGTTCCGTAAAAATTTCCATCGCTGCCTTCGAACAGACGCGCATTGGGTTCATTGCCGCCGACCGGGCCAAAACTGTAAAGCGTGGTCAGCGTTCCCTGGGGCGTGATCTTGAAAACTGTGCCGTAGCCGGTGGCGCCGCCGCCTATGGTGGTTCCGTAAAAATTCCCATCCGCCGCTTGCGTTAGTCCCGCGGCAGGGGTGTTTCCATCGGTGCAATTGGGTTGAGCGCAAAAACTGTACAGGGTGGTCAGCGTGCCAGTCGGAGTCACCTTGTAGACTGTGCCGCCCCTGCCACCATTGGCCCCACCGCTTGAGGTGGTTCCGTAGAAATTGCCATCCACGGCCTGCACCAGCGAACCATCAGGCTCATAGCCGTCAGCGCAGTTGGCTAGCGCACAAAATTGCTAAAGCGTGGTCAAGGTACCCTGCGGCGTGACTCTAAAGACTGTGCCATACGCGTAGCCAGTCGACCCTTCATTCGCGACGCCGTAAAAATTTCCGTCAATTCCCTGAACAAGTGGTCCGGGATAGTGGCCGGAATAGTCACCGAAATTTGCCAAGGTGGTGAACGTCTGCGCGGACAACGCAATGGCCGAGCTATAGAGCAGAACAAATGTGAAGGCAGCCATGAACATAGGCGATCTGGTTGCGCCGTTATTTTTCCGGCTTTGTAGTGGAAGATCGAGCGAACCGCATCGTATTTTCATTGTGCCCTCGGCTAGCGCGATGATTGTCCTGCGGCGCAGAGGGAACGTCAAGATGCAGGATCTTGCAGGTTAAGCTTAGAAGATGGCTCTGAAATACAGCGACTACTACGGTTTCAGCGAATTCCCCATCATGAGCGCAAACAGCAGCGGCAGATAAATCACCGTCGCCTGTAACACATGCCGCGCCAGCATCTTCGATCGCGGAGTGTTAATCGGCATCTTCAGGAACGCAAGGCGCGCTCCGAAATAAAACAGCGCGACGCCTAGCACCACCGCTCCCACCATATAGATCTTCCCCGCCATCCCGAAAACACTGGGCAAAACGCTCAGCGGAATCAGGATTAGCGAATACCCAACGATGCGCCGCGCCGTGGATCGTCCATCTTCTTCGACCACCGGCAACATCCGAATTCCACCCGCCGCATAGTCTTCGCGGTAGAGCCACGCAATCGAAAAGAAATGCGGGAACTGCCACACGAACAGGATCGCAAACAGAATTGCGGTGCCCCACTCCAGTTGTCCGCGGGCGGCGGTCCAGCCTAAAACTCCGGGCATAGCTCCGGGAAAAGCGCCGACGAAGGTGCAGATCGGCGAGATGCGTTTCAGCGGCGTGTACGCGGCCAGGTAAACCACCGAGGTGAGGAAAGTGAGTAGTCCGGTCAGCGGATTGGTGAAGATCGCCAGATAAATCGATCCGCCCAGAGCTGCGACCAGGCCTACAGTCGTGGCGTGGAACAAACTCATGCGTCCGGTGGGCAGCGGACGTTGCGCCGTCCGGCGCATGTGGCCATCGACTTTGTATTCCATGACTTCATTCAGCGCCGCCGTGCCGCTCGACACCAGGCCGATTCCAAACAGGGTGTGAAAAAGTCCCCAGGAGAGCGACGAGACTCCGGCTTTCTGCGCCCCAAAATAGTAGCCGCACCACGCCGTCATCACGATCAGCGTGGTGACACGGGCCTTCATCAATTCGGCGTAGTCGCGCAGCAGGGAAGTCGCCTGGCTGCGCAGGAGTGACAGGGGTTGGCTCATCGTGCTCATGATTATTAATAGACGATAATTGGTGTGGTTGTCGTACCGCTTTGCGTACACCGAAAGCAATTCAACGAGTCTAGCAAAAATGGCAGCTCCCACAAAGCCGCCTGCAAACTCACGGAATGCATAGGTACTATTACGGCTCTCGAAAGTCAAGTTCAAAAGTCACAACCGAGAGCGCGTAGACGTTGCATACTTCGTTTCCCGCTTGCGCGATGCCGGAAATTCTTTCGAACAAAAATCTTGCCTTCATGAATCGCAAACACCTCATTGTCCACTGAGCGCGAAGTTCACCTGGATCTCGGTATCCACGGCTACCGCTTTTCCATTTAACAGGTAGGGCCGGTATTTCCATTGTTTTACCGCGTCCATGGCAGCGGGGGCGAGGAGTGGGTGACCTGAGACGAGGCTCAGGCTTTCAACATCGCCCGTCTGATTGATCAGCGCCCTCAACACCACGGTCCCGGTGACCCTCGCTCTCCGAGCAACTTCGGGATAAATTGGCGGCACTTTGCTAATGAGGAAAGACTGAGAGACGCCCCAAGAGACGCGTACCCGCTCTGCCGGCAATGCGGTTCCAGAAGTAGAGTTGCTCTGGGCGGTAGCTCCGCTCGGCTCCGGACTTGCCTGAAGAGGAATTCTAACCGCAGCCTGCTTCTGCTCCACCACCTCTCCGCTGGAGAGGCAGGTAGCTCCCTTGCCATCGGCGGAGGCGCGCACTGTTCCACTCTCATCCGAACAGAACGCGCGCTGACCTGTTTTTGGAACCGCAGGCTCCGCCGTCAATTGGTAATGGGAGGCATCACACGCGGAAATTGCAAAGTTGTAGCCGTTCTTTTTTCCACTGGCCAATTGCGTGTCGTAAAGATAGGCGCGGCGGGAAGTGCTCGTCCCTTTGCTGGTTAGAGCCGAAAACGTGCAAGCATACGAGCCCTGCGCCGCCAGGTAGGATTTCTCGGCTGAATCAATCGAGCGCATCGACCATTGCGCCATTTGCTCATTCTCTGTGCGCTCCCGCTCCAGCAGTGCCTTCAGAAAATTTGGATCGGCAAGCGGCAGCCGCACTCCCACGCTGATTTCGTTCAAGCGCCATACCCCGGATTCAATCTTTAGGGAAAAACTACAGCGCGGAATGAAAGGCAGAATTTGCTCTTTTCCGCCGTGCATCATGTGGATCGCCAGATCAATCTGGTCGTCATCGCCCGAAAGGTTGTCTTGCTCAACCGTGACGTCGACTTGATCGTAAGTTCCAGCGGAAACATTCTTAGCCGTGAATAGGGTGGACCCGCTGTCGAAAGTTTCGATCTTCTCCTTGTCGTTCTGACCCTGCTTGGCCAGCAGGGAAAACATCGCAAGGTAACTCTCACCGTTCGCCTCCTGCATCTCGTGAAAAGCCTGCCGCGTAACGTCGGGCAGATGCTTCTCCAGATGATTCGGCGCCTGGCCAAAAAACATCTCAATCAGCGCCTGACGCGCCGTCTGCGGAGCAGTAGATTGTGGCGCGGATTGCGCGGCAAGCTCAGAGGAAGCGAAGAGAACGAAAGCGAGGGCAACACGAGACAACGGGCGCATCCGGCCTCCCGGTATTCGAAGTGAGATTAGCAGAGGCTGCTGCAAACGCCGAGCAAAATGTTCTCAAGGTAGTGGTGCATTTTCGCTTTTTACGACATTGTCATCCTGAACGGAGCCGCTTTTCAGGCGCAGTGAAGGATCTCATTCTTAAGCGGCCCAACGCGTAAGCCAAACCGCATCACTACCGTCTCCCGAGTAACCCTGGTTCGACTTACTCGCTGGCGGCGGAACTGCCCGAGCCCGTAAAAATTTCCGGCGGATCGAAAAAGCATTGGTGCCACAGCGCCGCATCCGACAGCTTTCCCGCCTTCCACTGTTGCAAAGTCGCGAAGGTGGCGGCGATCATGCCTCCGTCAACGGAGTCAAAGATTACCACAATTCCCGCCAGCTCCTGGCTCTTCTGTGAAAGTTCCGCATAGTCCTTCTCGAGCACAGACTTGGCGAACTCCAGTCTGAGAGCCGGCCCGGAATCTTTCCCGCTGTCATCAGTTTTTTCCACCGACACAATTTTCACTCTCATCCCGCGGAGCGGAGCCCAGTCTCCCGGGAAAGGCGCGATTTCTTCCCGCGATACATGGAAGATCTCTGCCGCCGGCGGTAACGGCGCTGGTGCTGCATCGGTTTGGGGAACGCTATCCGGCAGTTCGAGGTTATTGCGCCAGATCCATCCCCGCGACAGCCCGGATATCCGCACATGTACCCAGTCCCGATTAAAATCCAGCATCTCGAACTCATCGTGCGCGCTGGCCAAAAATAAGGTCTTCGCGTTCAAGCTGGCCGAGGCCACCACCGGCGTGCCCGACTTTTTCACCGCTACCAGGTTCTTGGGGTTCCCTTGATTCTTAAGAATTTCTTCCAGGCTGTTGGCTTCGCCTTGCAGTGGACCGCCGTCCTTGTCCTCCGGCTTCTTGGATCCGCCTTGCTGCGCATCCTTCCGCTGCTGCTCCAGACTGTCCGCCAGGGACGACGAATAATTGCCGCGAACCTCGGGAAGCCGCGGCACGGGCGCGGAGATGCTCGGTTCGCTCGAAGCTGGCTGAGACGGTGCAACCGCTTTTGTCGCGGGTTTTTCCACCGGAGCGGGCGCAGCGCTGGGCCGCGCCGGAGCCGCACTCGCAGCCAATTGATCCCCCAGTTGATCCAGCAGATCGGTCTCAAGGCGGCCATTCGAAGGCAACAGTTGATATCCCGATTTCGCTGCCACCGCGTCGGTGTACCAGGCCGTAACCTCCACGCTCACGCGCACTACCGAGCCGCCGTCGGGGGCTGCTGTCACCTGAACCTTGGATTGATAGTATCCACGGCGATAGCGGTCGAGCGGATGATCCCCCGGTGTGGCGAAACCCTCGAGCACCGGCAGGCGTCCGGCGGTCGGCACTTCCTTCAGAATTTTTTCGACTACGGCTTTGGATTGCGGGAAGGCGCGCTCGTAGCCTCCGCCTTGCCCGTAAGCGCTCGTAGCGCAGATCGCCACCACTGCGGCCAGCAACTGGCAGAAAACTCGAAATGCCTTGGGGCTCGACTTCACGGCAGCGGCTCCAATTCATCGCGCTGCATCCATCCATGCTGCCCGTCGTGCGTCTCCACGCCGTACCAGTAAGCAGTGTTGATCACAATCAGAACTTCCGTGCCCTCCGGCAACAGCACCAGCGTGCCCGCCGTATGGAACGGAGCCGATTTAAGCGGCGCCCCCGGCGACTTTACCAGGCGCTCCACTTGCCTGCGCAGCTCTTTCACGTGCTGTTCTAAAGTTTGCAGAGGTTGAGACTGCACGGCGGGCGTCGTTTCCGCAGGCGCAGGCATCGTCCCCGTCGTTGTTGGCGTCGCAGTGTCAGGCGTATTCTCGGCGACCGGAGAAGCGGAGGCGACAGAGCTCCCGGAACTGGACTTGGAGCTGGATATGGCGTCCGCATCATTCGGCATCACCCGATTTTGCTTTTTCGCTATGAACTCCTCGCGCTCCTTCTCCGCCTCGATATTCTGTTTTTTCATCACCTCAATGGTGTCGAGGTGCTCCCGAATGTCCTTGTATTCGGCGTTTTCAACCGATCCGTTGGATTGATGCACAATGTGGCGGTAGTCTTCCTTGAAGAGCGCGTCAATGTGCAAGACCGTATTTTTCTCACCCTGGGCTTGCACCACATAGCGGACGGCGAGCGTGCCCACATCGCTGGTGTCCTTAAAATTCCGGGGATCGATCGCCTGCTCGCGAATCTTGTAGAAAACCTTGCCGCCCTGCTCCCAGGCGGGAAACACATGCGTGGAACCGGCCGGTTTCGCGCCGGCAACGAATTCGTCCTTGTTGTATTCCTTGGTTCCCCGGATCACGCCGTTCTGCGCCACGTCCGCCACTACCTGTTCGACCTCACTCTCCGGTACCGGAAGGTTGATGATCAAACCTTCGCCGTACGTCAGCTTCTCCTTGCTGCGGCCCGCCACAGGCACAGCCAGCATCGGCAGCATAAGTAGCGGGAGCAGCCGGAGCAGCCGCCCAGAGTGCCCGTAAATAGGCCCGTCCCGCCGCATAACCCAGGTTGTTGTTTTACCCTGCATGGCCCCTCGAAACAGTCGGAGAGTGAATAAGCCCATTCGCCAACCCACCCTGATCTCCGCTTCCTTGCTCCGAGTCTCGTATGCTGGGCACGAAGCTGTCAACCCCGCGAACAGTTTGACCGCAATTCAAAACCACCAGGGTTGTCAACCGCCAGTTGTAAAATAATTGTAAAAAAAATCGCTTCACCCTCTTGCAAGTCGACTTTCGACCGTAGTAGGATTCACCCCCGGTAAGGTGGTAGGACCGTGACACGCGGTTCGCTCCGCAATGCAAAGCGAGAGAGGGGTTTCTCGCTCTTGCGTTTTTTGTTTCGTTATAGTTCGCTTTTTGTGGGAAGCATTTTCAACAGAAACCAGATCCTGATTGATGCCGAGGAGTCCGGTCATGCACGTTAAGAAGCGTTTGCCCCGTAGCAATGTCGCTCGTTTTGCCACGTCGCTCTCTGCTGTTTCACTGATCCTCGTATCCATAATCCTGACTTGCAGCCAGCCCGCGAACGCGCTTCCCGCCTTCGCCCGCAAATACGGCTTGCGCTGCTCGGCCTGCCACGAGTCGTGGCCCATGCTGAACTACTTTGGACAAAAGTTCAAAGATAACGGCTACCAGCTCATGAACGACCGCGATGCCCCGATCTGGCAGAACCCCGGCTACTGGCCGGTTGTGTTCCGCATCACGCCCATCTGGCACCGCGTTAGCGTCGGCAAGGTTCAGGTTGACACCTACACGGCTGGAGCGGCCGACGGGGGGCAGGCCGTCCAGCGCGTCTCGAGTTCCGGTTTTGACTTGAGCGGCCTCGACTTCCACACCGGCGGAACTCTGGAGAAGAACATCTCGTTCTATCTCCTTCCCTCCTCCGATCCCACTGGCGCTTTTCACTTTGAGCAGGTCTTTGTCCGCTTCGATAACATCTTTCACAGCTCCTGGCTCAACTTCAAGCTGGGCCGCTTCGAACTCGACAACCTGCTCTCTGAAAAGCGCATTCTTACGTTGACCGGTAACGGCGGTGTTTACCAGACGTACCACTTCATCCCGCAAGGTGATGGCAACATCTTTGGGCAGATCGGCGACAACCAGCTCGGCATCGAGTACCTCGGGCACTCGGCCGACGACCGGACGCGCATTTCCGCTTCCCTTGTCAGCTCGAGTGATGGCAACGTGAACTTGAGCACCACCGCCAACGCCTACACCGGGTTCTTTGCCGGAAGTCAGGCCTTCGACGCAGGCAGAATGGGAGTTCAGCGCCTCGGTTTCTACGCCATGGCCGGAGAAGCGTCAACCTACTATCTGACCCAAGGCGGGGTTCCCCTCGGTGGCTCGGGAATTGGCAACAAGAGCTTCAGCCGCGAGGGCTTCGTCGGGCAATTCTACTTCGGCCCGCATGTCGGTCTTACGGTTGTGACTCAGCACGGCACGGATAACGCCTGGTTCGGGCAGGGTTATGGCAATGCCGAAGCCACAGACGGCAATGGAGGTACAACCTGTGGGGGCCCCGCTCTCAGCCCCGGATGCCCTCCAAACAATTTCCCCGGAACAGCGCTTCCGACGGGATCGCAGGCGCCCAGTTGGAACGGCGTCACCTTCGAGGGTCACTACATCTACAGTCCGCAGCTCATCTTCATCAGCCGGTACGAAGTGGAGAAAATGTCCCAACAGGCCAACGGGCCGGGATATACCCCTGGTCCACAGGGAGCCACGAATGGATTCTCAACCCAAATGCCTTCCAACCTTGGCAACATCTCCACCTACACCATCGGCTTCCGCTACAACCCGTTCATGACCAGCCGCGCCGGTTTGGCCTGGCACAACGAGTACAACTGGCTGCATCAAGACGGTACCGGCCCGGCCAATCTGGCGACCGGAGCGCTTACCAACCTCAACACCAGCGAAATACTGATGGGACTTGACTTCGATTTCTAGAGAGGGATAGACATGCGGACAGAATTGCGGAAGTGGTCGCTGTTATTGAGCGTAGCTGCGGTTTTGGCGCTGCCGCTGGCTTCCTCCGCGCAGCTCACGAAGTACGACTTGGCCCAGAAACTTAACGCGGAAGCGCACGTCGGAAAACTGACTGGCCACGCTAAAGCCGGCGCGGCGGACTACCGCAGATATTGCGTCGGCTGCCATGGCGTATTGGGCGACGGCAACGGCGAAAACGCCGATTGGATGCTACCCCCCATGTACCAAAAGCCCCGCGATTTCCAATTGGGAATCTTCAAGTGCCGTTCCACGCTGAGCGGGACTCTGCCCACCGACCAGGATCTTTACGACGCCATCACCCGCGGCTTTGACCGCTCCAACATGCCGCAATGGAACACCCTGAGCAAGCAGGAGCGCACCGACCTTGTAGCATGGGTCAAGCACTTCTCTCCCCGTTGGGCGAATGAACAACCTGGAACCCCCATCACCATTCCGCCCGAACCTGAAGTTACCGCCGACCGCATTAAAGCCGGACGCGACGTGTTTGCCCGCGTCCAGTGCTGGAAGTGTCACGGGGTTGCCGGCCAGGCCAACGGCCCCTCCGCTTCCACGCTCGCCGACGATCTTGGCCGGCCGATTGCGCCTTTCAACTTTACCGACGGTTCCCGCCCCAAGTGCGGAGACACCGACAAGGATATTTACCGCATTTTTATGACCGGCCTGGACGGCACTCCCATGCCCTCCTTTGCCGACAACATCAAGCCCGACGAGGCTTGGGATCTGGTTTTCTACCTGCGCACCTTTATGCAGGAGAAGAGCAAGGAAAAAGAGCTCGCGAAGCAAATCGGACTTAAGCCGGTTGATCCCAATGCGCCAGCACCGGCAGCGTCGGGTCAACAGTAAACGCTACAATAGCATCGCAAAGGCGACGAACGTGCTTAGTTCGCAAGGAGAGGGAATTTATGAGAAATCAATTCAACTTAGCTGCTGTACTATCGGTGGTAGTTTTGGTCTGTTGTGGCGCACTGCTCCTGAACCGGAGTGTGAGCGCTGCTGGCGAAGGCAAAATCACCGGCACCGTTAAACTCGACGGCACTGCCCCCCACATGAAGGGCATCGATATGTCGAAGGATCCTTTCTGCTCCAAGGCCCACGCCAGCGATCCCGCCCACATGGAGACTGTGGTCGTCGGTTCCGGCGGCGGCCTCGAGAACGTCGTGCTCTACATTTCTGACTGGAGCGGCGCGGCCACAGTCTCAACCACCGAGCCGGTATTCGATCAGAAGAATTGCATGTACACTCCGCACGTTCTGGCGATGGACGTGAATCAGAAATTTAAAGTGCAAACCAGCGATCAGACGGCGCACAACATTCACCCCAATCCGAATCCCATGACCGGCAACATTCCCTGGAACCAGTCGCAGCCTCCCGGTGCCGCTCCCGTCGAGAAGAGCTGGAAGGCTCCCGAGATGATTCCAGTCCAGTGCAATATCCACCCCTGGATGCACGGCTGGTTCGTGGTCGTGAAGGGTCCTTACGCCAGCACCGACGCCAGCGGCAACTACACCATTGACGATGTTCCTCCCGGAAACTACACGGTGACCGCGTGGCAGGAAGATCTGGGCACCCAGGCTCAGAAGGTAACGGTTGCAGCCGGTGCTGCCGGATCTGCCAACTTCACCTTCAAGGCGAAGTAGGATTTCGAAGACGAAATAGGAAAGTAGCCGTTGCATAATTCAGCGAATCGCCGCAGTCAACCCTGCGGCGATTTCGACAATAAGCCGGACTGAGCCGGCAAAGGCGGGAAGATATGGCGAAAATCTTCGCGGTGATTATCGTGCTGATTGCGATTGCTTCGGCAATTCCCATCATCATGCACATGTGGCCGTTGCCGCAGGACATCTCCACCCACGGTCATCTCATCGACGAGCAATTTAGTGACACCATGGCCGAGGCCGGCATCTCGTTCCTGGCCTCGCAGATCCTTCTCGCCTTCTTCATCTGGAAATTTTCCAATCCCAAGCCCGGCGCCAAAATCCGCAATTTCCCCGGCGGTGCCATGGGATTGGTGCTCGCGGCCTTCCTTCTGGTCGGCACCGAGTGTTTGGCTTTGGGCGTATTTGGAGTCAAAGCCTGGGCCGCCGCCTACCTGACGCCTCCAGCCGCCGACTCACTTCCGGTTCAGGTTCAGGCGGGACAGTTCGCCTTCTATTTCCGTTATCCCGGGCCCGATGGAACCTTCGGTCCCATTCATGCCGACCAGATCAGTGAAGCCAATGCCAACTTTTTCGGCATCGACACAACGCACGACCAGGATTCGAAAGACGATATCGTGACCGCCGAAATGGCCATTCCGGTGAACCGCGAGATTCATCTGCTCATGCACGCCAAAGATGTTGGACATTCTTTCTATGTACCCGAACTGCGCGTCCAGCAGGATTTCGTTCCCGGCCTCGATCTGACCGTACATTTCACCGCGACTAAGATCGGCAAGTATGAAATCGTCTGCACCCAGCTGTGCGGCCTGGGACACTACAACATGAAGGCCTATCTCGAAGTGAAGTCGCAGGAAGACTACGACGCCTGGATCAAGCAGCAAGCGGCCCTGCAATAAACTTTGATCTCCTTGAGCTTGAAACGACGCGACCGACCGGGATCTGCGAAGTTATAAGTTCTTGAAGGGCGCGACTGGACAGCTTGGTTGAAACGCCCGGCTCGTATCAGAGCAGATTCGTATCGGGACATCGCTTCAGCGATGCCGCAAGGTTTGCAAGATTAACCCTGCTTTAGCCGCTGCCAGATTCAGCCGCGGAGCGGCGTTAGATTGCAGCCCACGGCGCGAGCCGTGGGATAAGCAACAAGTTGCACGGAAGCTAGCCCCGGAGGGGCGAAAGAGCAGTTGTCATTCCCTGCTCTGCATCGTCAGCACAAACATCTGGTTTGAGGTGAGCGCAATGCACGACATGTCGATCCACGCGGTGCCACACGGAGCTCCGACCAGCTTTCTTCGCAAGCACGTCTTCAGCATCGACCACAAAGTCATCGGCAAGCAGTATTACGCCCTGGCCCTGGTCGCGGCCGTGGTCGGAATGCTTCTTTCCTGGATTATGCGCATCCACCTCGGATGGGGCAGTTTCGCCATCCCCGGCCTGCACCTGCTCTCCGCCAACGGCGCGCCCGGCGATGTGATGACGCCCGAGTATTACCTCCAGCTCATGACCATGCATGGCACCATCATGGTCTTCTTCGTGCTCACGACCGCTCCATTCGCCGCCTTTGGAAACTTCTTTTTGCCCATTCAGACCGGCGCGGAAGATATGCCCTTCCCGCACTTCAACATGATGTCGTTCTGGGTGACCTTCGTCGCGTTTCTGGTTATGGTTGCGGCCTTCTTCGTCGCCGATGGCCCGACGCTCGGCGGCTGGACGCAATACGCTCCCTTGAGCGCGATCGGCTCGGTTGGCGGGCCCGGACAAGGCATGGGAGTCGTACTCTGGGCGGCCTCCATCGGCATCTTCTGCATCGGACAGTTGCTAGGTTCGCTGAACTTCATCACCACTACACTGGACATGCGCTGCAAAGGCATGTCGCTGATGCGGCTTCCGCTCAGCGCCTGGGCCTGGTTCATCACCTCGGTCATGGGCCTCACCGCGTTCGCCGTCCTGATGCCCGCCTGCATCTTGCTCATTCTCGATCACGTCGCCGGCACCAGTTTCTTCGTCGCCTCCAACCTGGTCATCGCCGATCATGTTCTGCCCCACTCCGGCGGTTCCACTTTGCTGTGGCAGCACCTCTTCTGGTTCTTCGGGCATCCCGAGGTCTACATCGCCATTGTGCCCGGCATGGGCATCGTCTCTCACGTGCTCGTCACCAATATGCGCCGGCCCATGCTCAGCCACCGCGTCCTTATTTATTCCATGGGCTCTCTGGCCCTTCTCAGCTACATGGTTTACGGCCATCACATGTTCGTCAGCGGAATGAATCCCGTTTCCGCAATTGCCTTCTCGTTTCCCACGCTAGTGATTACCATTCCCTCCACGATCATTGTGCTGATCTGGCTGGGCAGCTTGTATGGCTCCAAGTTGCGCATTAACTCGGCGTCGCTATTCTCTCTCGGCTTTGTTTCGATGTTCATCAGCGGCGGCGTCAGCGGATTCTTTCTCGCGCAGCCTTCGCTCGATATCATGCTGCACGCCACTTATTTCGTGGTCGGACACTTCCACTTAGTCATGGGAGTAGCCGCCATGTTCGGCATCTTCGCCGGAACCTACTTCTGGTTCCCCAAGATGACCGGCCGCATGATGAATGAGACCTTGGGCAAGGCTCACTTCGTCCTGAGTTTCATCGGCGCCTACTGCATCTTTATGCCGTTCCATTATCTCGGCATGGCCGGCAACGTGCGCCGCTATCAGGCCTTCACCGACGATTACCTGATCCCGCTCATCCCGGTTCATAAGTTCATCACCATTGCCGCCCTCGTCACTGGATTCGCGCAGTTGATTTTTATCTATAACTTGATCTATAGCCGCTTCAAGGGCGACATCGCTCCCAATGACAATCCCTGGGAAGGCACGTCGCTGGAGTGGAGCACGGCCACGCCGCCGCCGCACAACAACTTTGGCGACCACATGCCGATCGTCTACCACGATCCTTATCAATACAGCGTCGAGGGCGCAGCCGCGGACTACATCATGCAAACCTCGACCGAGGCCGTTCACAGCCCGGACGAAGAGAAATAACGTAACGTAAGGATTTGAAAAGGCGCGACTTCAGTCGCGCCGTAAGTCAGCAAAACAATCGGGGCTTTAGCCCCTGAGGGAAGCATTAAGAATTTGGAGAAAGCAGTATGGCCACCACGATCCCCGAACCGCCGAAGTTAAGCCCGTCCCAAGCCGATCGCGAACTTTCGCCCAGCCATGGCAATGGCGGCTTCCGGAATCTTGCTCCCGCCGGCGGTGATCCGCGCAAGGTTAAGCCGTCCTCGCCGCCGCCAGCCAGTACCGGCATCTGGGTGGGTTTGGCGGCCATCACCATGACCTTTGCCGCCTTTACCAGCGCCTTGATTGTCCGTCAGGGCTCGGCGCCAGACTGGCAGCACTTTACGCTGCCCTCCATCCTTTATCTGAACTCGCTGATCATTATCGCCAGCAGCGTAACCCTGGAAATCGCCCGCCGCCAGATCGCATCCTTTATGAACGGCGTCAAGCCGGAAGGAACCGCTCCCGCCCGCTGGCTTTACGTTACTCTCTGTTTGGGGCTGCTCTTTGTCACCGGACAAACCTTCGGCTGGCTGCAACTCAAATCGCAGGGCTTTGGGCTCGCCACTAACATCAGTTACTCGTTCTTCTATGTGCTGACGGTAACTCATGCCGTGCATCTGCTCGGCGGTCTAGGTGGCTTGGTCCGCGTCATTAGTAAACTGAATCGCTCCGCCTTAAAACGGAGCACGCTCAACGCTACTTCGCTCTACTGGCATTTTATGGGTGCGCTGTGGCTGTATCTGCTTTTGCTGCTTTGGATGAAGCTCTGAACAACGACACTCGAACCCAGTCGAAGGTAGGAGGCAAAGTGAGTCAAGCTGATTTCTCAATTCACGCGCAGGTCTCGCGATCGCAAGCGACGGAGCTGATGACCGCGCCCACATTCCATGTGCCGGCGAAAAAGATGGCGATGTGGCTTTTCATCATCGCCGACTCCGCCACCTTCGCGGGCTGCCTGGTTGCCTATGGATTCATTCGCAACAGTACTCCTGACTGGCCGCGGCCGTTCCACAGCATCACCAACGTCGCGATCATGACCCTCATCCTGCTCACCAGCAGCCTGACCATGCTCCTCGGCGTCCGCTCCGCCCAGCAATCCGACAAGCCCGGCGCCTTCCGCTGGACCATGATCACCGCCGTCCTCGGCGTTTTATTCGCCGTCCTCCACCTTCGTGAATGGATGGGAATGATCTCCGAAGGCGCGACGCTGTTTCACAATCCCTGGGGCACGCCCTCGTTTGGCGCAGCCTTCTTCAGCATCACTGGCCTTCACTTGCTGCACGTAACCGGCGGCGTGATTGCGCTGATCGCCGTGGGCGTCCGCTACCAGGGTGGAAGATACAACGCCGATGACCTGGAAATCACCGGACTCTACTGGCATTTTGTCGACCTAGTCTGGATGTTTGTCGTACCCCTGGTCTATCTGATGAATCTAAGTCACTAGAGTTTTTCAAGAATTGGATTTGGGTAGGGCACGGCTTCAGCCGTGCCAATTAAGGGATTCCCAAAATGCCGGGCTTTAGCCCCTGAGGTACGTTCGAGTTATCCAGATCCACGACACGGGAGGAACTATGGCTACAGCCGAAACGCACAAAGCTGGTGGAATTGGAAAAGACGTGGCAGTTTACGTTTGCCTGCTGGTTCTGGCTGGCATCCAGTTCGTCATTGCCTACCAGGACATTACCGCATCGCAGATGCTCGTGCGCATGCTCACCGTCGCCATCATTGAGGGCGGACTCGCGCTTCTGTTCTTTATGCATCTCAACGAAAATCGCGGCCTCCGGTGGTTTGTCCTCATCTTTACCGTCGCCGTAATCCTCGGAATGCAATACGGCTGGACCGATAGCTTCCGCCTGGTGACTGGCGCACCCTGGGCTAAGTAACACGTAGCCGAGTAAGATATAGCTTCGCTTGGACGCATTCATGAAAACTTGGAAGCACCTCGGGATGTTGGCTATTGCCGCAGCGGGACTATTTCTGCTGCTCGCGCCGCTTCCGGCATCGGCGCAGAGTTGTGCGCTCTGTTATACCCAGGCCGCATCTGCGGGTGCCCGCATGATCCAGGCGCTGAAGAGCGGAATCATTGTCCTGATCGCTCCGCCCACTTTGATGTCCGTCGGCGTAATCTTCGTGTGTTATCGCAAACGCAATCAAACTATGAAACATGACGCCTCCGAACCGGGCAGCGAACCGAACAGCGGCGACTCCCAAGATTCGACCAGGGACCCGCACAACGACTGGTAACGAAGATTGTCAGGACAAAAATAGCCCTGTCATCCTGAGCGAGGATTTTGCTTCGCGCATGAGAAGCAAAACCGCAGTGGAAGGATCCCTGCCCGAGTCAAATACAAGTTGCTCTTCTCAACTTCCTCACTTCTTGTAAACCACTCCACCCTTCATCACAAACGAAACATTGCTCAGCGCACTAATATCCTTCAGCGGATCTCCCGCAACCGCGACTACATCGGCCAGATAGCTCGCTTCCAGCGATCCAATCTCACCATCCCACCCCAGCAACTTCGCCCCATTAAGTAAGTCGGCCTGCATCACCGCCAGCGGCGACATTCCGTATTTCACCATCAGAACAAATTCCCGCGCCTGCGTCCCATGCGGAAACGGGCCCACGTCCGATCCCACCGCCATCGGTACGCCCGCGGCGATCTGCCTGCGAAATTCCTGCCGATGCAACTCCAGCATCTCCCGTTCCCGCGCCCCTTGCGCCGGATTCTCCGCATGTTCCGAGAAATACTCGAAGATGGTAAACGTCGGCACCGCGAAAATCTGCTTTTCTCGCATCAGCCGCATGGTTTCATCGCTGAGCTGATTGGCATGGTCAATCGAGGCCACTCCCGCCTGGGCAGCAAACAATGTCCCCGGCTCTCCGGTCGCGTGTACCGCCACCCGTTTCCCGATCCTTGCCGCTTCCTGCACCGCCGCGCTTAGTTCCGTTTCCGTGTACTGATATACCGTCGAAAACTTTCCATCCTTTACCGTGTCCTCGCCCGTCTCATAAATCTTAATAAAGTCCGCGCCTTCTTTAAACTGCTGCCGCATCGCACTTACTAACTCATCCTTATTATTCGCATAAGTCGCATTCGGAAGCACGTGCTGCTCGGGATTAAACTTGATCGCATCTTCATGTCCGCCCAGAATGTTGATCGCGTTCCCACTAATCCGCAACCTCGGCCCCGGAACCAGCCCCGCATTGATTGCATTGCGCACCGCCGTATCCGCCGAACCCGCGCCCTCCGTGCCCATATCGCGCTCCGCCGTAAACCCCGCCATCAAATCGTCCCGCGCCGCCAGTAGCGCCTGAATCGTGCGTTGCGGCACGGATTCCTGCACCGTCTGTAAATCCTCCGCCCCGGGATGCAAAAACAAGTGCACATGCGCATCGATCAACCCCGGCAACAATGTCTTATCGCCTAGATCGATTACTTCCACTCCCGCCGGACGTTTGACCGCCGAGCCGACCTCCACGATTCGCTCGCCCTGCACCAGAATTTCTCCCGGCGTCACGATCCGGCCGTTTTTCACGTCGAGCAAGCGAGCCGCATGCAGGACGATCGCATGAGCCGCAGGCGAGGATTCTGTTTGCGCCGCGCCATTCAGCCCGCGCAGCAGCGCGAATAACAGCATCAATGAAGATAGACACAGCCGAGGCTTGATCATATTTAGTAGGGGATGGTAACACCTGGGAGGCGCAGAAACTACTCGGAACTGGAGACACGAAAAAAACGCTGTGGCACTACCTTCGTGTATCTTCGTGCCCTTCGTCGTTGATGAATTTAGGAGCTTGATCTATTTCGCTTTCGAAAAATCTTCCACCGCAAACAACTGCCCGCCGCGCTGAACGATCCCGATTCCGATCGAATCCATATCGGAATCCAACATATTCGCGCGATGATTCGGCGAGCTAAGAAACTCTGCCTGAATCGTTTCGACGGCCGGCCCCTGAGCCACATTCTCCGAAAGCGACACAAACCGGGCTCCGGCCTGTGTAACGCGCGCTGCCAGGCTGGCCTCGCCCGCGAATCCATGTTCCGCCGCGCCATGCTGCGCCATCAATCCCGCGTGCCGCCTCGCTGCCAACGCCAGCGCTTCATTCCACCGCAGCCCCGGCAATCCCTGATCCTGGCGTGCTCGATTCACGGCAGCAAGCAGTTGCAGTTCCGCCGCATGCGCACTGCTTTGCGCCTGCACCGCCGGTAGCGCCGACAGTGAGATGATCAAGAAAGCAACCAGCCGAGTTATGATTCGCATGACGATCTCCCTGCCGAATCCTAACCCGGATTTTCTCGTTTTCTCTCGCCGCGGGCCCAATCGAAAGTAACCAATTTATTTCTTCGGCTCCTCCGGAAGCGCAGGCGGCTTGGCAAATTTCGCGTCGTCCACCGGAACGTTTTCCTTCACATCGCTCACCTGGATGGTGAACTTGCCGCCCGGCCGCTCCAGAGTCCAGCGAAATGGAATCTTCACTCCGCCCGCCTCTCGATAATCCGCATAGTCGATCTGCGTCGGCAAACGCCCCAGGGGCGTCTCTCCAAACCGCACCAGCCTCACCAGCAATCCTGACTTCTCATCGAAATAAAGCCGCAGCGGAGTTTTCCCTTCGCGCCGCCCCACTACCAGGTAAGCGTCGTGGTCCCCAACTTTTTCGCTCCCTCGCACCTCCGCCTTGCTGAACATGTCTTTTAAATGCGCCGGAAAATGCAGGTCCGCATCGATGGATGCTCCGTCGATATCCGGCCCGTGCATCTCGCGCACCGGACGCTTCGGAGCCCCCAACCAGCCTGCATGTCCGTCGAACGCGGTAATACTCTCGCCATCGGGCGTGTGCGTAATCGTCACCCGTTTGTCCGGATCCTTCGAATAAATTTCGATCGGAATATTCCGGTCGCCAAACGTGATCGTACCTTTCATCACTCGGCTGGCAACTCTGTCGATCGCGGCCGCTCCACCCACAGCCTTCAAATATTTCTCGAACAACTGGTCCGCCGTCGGACCGCTCGGTTCTTTCGTTTCCGCGTTCTCTTCAGTCCGCCTGGCCTCGTCCGCACCGGATTTCGGCTGTTCCGTCATCACTGCTGGCGTAGCTACGGGATCGATGCTGCCCCGGTGGCAGGAGTAACAAGTCACCTCGCGATGTCCGTCAAAGTTATCCTTATTAATAGCGAACATCATCTCCATCATCTTCCGCGCGGTATTCTTCTCCTTCTTGTCGTCTTTTTCGAATGCGCCCTGCACGTGGCAGAACTCGCACTCCACTCCCAACGACGCGGTAATAAACTGCATCGCGGGAATCACCCCATCCGCCGGAATCCCTTTTAATGCCTGGATATTCTTGAACTCTTCCTCGGCTCTCTTAGGCGGCATCGGTGTCGCCGGCCGCGGAGTCTGCGAAGCTGCGCTGGATTGCGCCTTCGCGCCGCCGATCGCGATCGCGCAAATTACACAGATCGCCGCCATCCTAATAAAAAATGTGGGAACAGCCGCCCTCGGCTGTCCAATCGAGCAAAGCTCGATGGGTTTCCTCTCGCTCATTATTTGCGCCTCATTCTGGAATCTGGAAAGTCTATCAAAACTTCACCACGCAAAAATCCGCATGGATTGTCGAAAGTGCTCCTGAGCTTTTCAATCGCCCAATCGCTCAATCTTCTTTGTGCCGCACAAAAAACTGCCACTTATCCATGCCCGCCGGAATCGCCACGTCAAAAAAACCAACCATCATTTCCTGCGACGTTTGGTCTCCCCAAGTTACCAGCTTCTCGGGATCGGGGTTGTGCGGATTGTTTTTCGAATTGTCATACCACGCCACGGCCCGCAGCTTCGTTCCCGCCTTCAACTCGCGCGGCTCCGCCAGCCTGTAACTCAACTGCCAGTGAAAGTGATAATTCGCCCGCAGCAAAACTTCCACGCTTCCATCGTCATGCACAATGTCATATTCAAACCGCTTCCCCCGCAGATGCATGTGAGGAAAAAGACTGAGCAGAGTCGCGTTGTTCGGCAGCGTCCCTTCCACTTCCACGCGAAAATCCTCCGCTCCCGGCGGAATCATCAGCGCATGATTATTCAGCTGCAGCGTGACCACGCGCTGCGTCGGCGGCTTCTTCGCGAAGACCAGCCCGGCGCTGGTTTCGTCCTTCGCAGCCTCGCCGTTGGTCGTATAATGCATCTGGAAAACCAGATCCGATCCCGCCGGAACAAACTTCGCCATTCCGTCCGCCCAGCGATCCGGCGCGCTTCCCGGCGCATAAACCAGCAGCAGATCGCTGGTGGTTTCGTGCGCCTGCCGCCGCTCCTCGGGATCGCTCAGCATCGATGCCGTAAACGGCTCGCCAACCGGCGCATGCCGCAGCCACGGCGAATTCGGAGGGCGAATATACACGACCCCATGATGAACATGCGCCGGACTCGAGGGCCGCACCTCCACCATCTGCACCCACTTGTCCTCGGCAAAATGCGTAGGCACAATCTCGTACGTATATTCCACTTCCCCGCGCGCCGGAATCCGCACCGCTCTTGGCATCTTCAACACCACATCCGGCTGCGGAATATTCCATCCTTCATTCCACTGCCGCGGCGCAGGCGCATCGCGCGCGTCCCCCGCCGGCGCTCCTGCGTCCGCCCATGCTGCGATGGTTGCAATCTCCGCCGCGCTCAACGAGGGATCGTTGGAAAATTTTCCGTAACGCGGATCGGCAAACCACGGCGGCATCATTTTCATGTCGACCGCAGCCGCGATCTTGCCCGCCCATGGCCGCGTCTGCTCGTAAGTCACCAACGGCATCGGCGCCGGTTCGCCGCTCCGGTGGCAGCTCTGGCATTTGTCCTGGAGGATCGGCAGCACATCCTTATAGAAGGTCGGCGCGGATCCCATATGAGAATTCCTTTCCTCACGAGCCGCTGTGCCCGGCATCTGCCACGCCGATCCCGTCATCGCCAGACAAACTGCCGCCGCAAAAAGCGTTCCGAATCTCCTCACGGCCGCAGAAACTCCAGCGTCAACGCCCAAGCCTGCTTCGCCGAGTGCGGCTCATACGCCGCGCGTTCGTCGCAGAAGAATCCATGATCGGCCCGCGCGAACTCGACATTCACATAAATCTTTTTCTGCTCCGTTAAAGCCTCAGTCACGGCTCGTCGGTACTCTGGCGTGATACGCTTGTCCAACCCGCCCCATATAAATAATGATGGCGCTTGCAACTTCGCAGCCCGATCCAGCAAGTCGGGTGCGATGCTCCCTCCATAAAACGAAACTGCCGCCCGCAGCGGAACCACACTGTTAGCGATGAACGAAACGCGGCCTCCCAGGCAAAATCCCACACACGAAATCTCATCCGACTTCACGTCCGCATTCGAGCGCAGCCATTCGTAGGCTGAGCGAACATCCGCCTCAGCCGTCTCGGCCGTAACCGCCTTCATGTGCGGCGTCACCGCCGCAAAGTCCGTGTAACTTCCCTCGAATCCCGTCGGCGCGGTGCGATGAAACAACTCCGGCGCAATCGCCACATAACCCTCCGCCGCAAATCGCTCGCACACATTCCGGATGTGATGATTCACGCCAAACGCTTCCTGAAACACCAGCAGCCCCGAATGCGGCCCACGCTGCTCTGGACGTGCCACATAGGCCGCCATGCGCGTTCCATCCGCAACGGCCAGTTCCACTTTTTCTTTCACGATCGCCGCTCTCATCGCCCCACCTCGAATGGGATGCAAAATTGTTCACGACAGGGAAGGGCACGAGTCTTGGAGGTTGCGGAAAAACTCGATCTTGCCCTTGCTTTTGGGTGGCGCAGCGGTTTACCGCTGCGATAGGTGCCATATTTTCAGCGTCGGCTTTAGCCGCTGAGGGACGTTCAATTCCGTCAACAGACTTCTTCACAACCTCCGCTATCCCAGTCTCGCACAAACGCTACTTCAGCCACGCACTCTAGCCCGCAAAAATGCTACAGTAATCGGTCCATGTCCGCCCCCAATTCCAACTTCGTTCGCGCCTGCAAATCCCAACCGGTTGACCGCACTCCCGTCTGGTTTATGCGCCAGGCCGGGCGCTATATGCCCGAGTACCGTGCCGTTCGCAAGCAACATTCGCTCCTGGAAATTTGCAAGAAGCCCGCGCTCGCCGCCGAAGTCACCATCACCGCCGCCGAATTTCTCGGCGTCGACGCCGCCATCATCTTCGCCGACTTGCTGCTTCCGCTCGAAGTCATGGGCTTGCCCTTTCATTTTTCCGCCGGCGAAGGCCCGGTGATCGAGAAGCCAATTCGCACCAAAGAAGATGTCGCTCAACTTCGGACCGACCGCGCCGCCGAACTCGGATATGTCTCCGAAGCCGTGAGCCTGGTTGCGAAACATTTCGCCAATAAAATTCCCGTCATCGGTTTCTGCGGAGCGCCGTTCACCCTCGCCAGCTACATGATCGAAGGCGGCGGCTCCCGCCACTATCTCCAGGCCAAGAAAATGATGTACAACTCTCCAGCCGATTGGGACGATTTAATGCGCAAGCTGGTCGATGTGACCGCCGAATATTCCGCGGCGCAAGTGCGCGCCGGCGCCGATGTCATTCAGATTTTCGACAGTTGGGTCGGCTGCCTCAGTGTGGAAGATTATCGCCGCTACGTTCTGCCGCATGTTACCACTATGGTCAAGCGTCTGCAGAAAGCCGGCGCGCCAATTATTTATTTCGGCACCGACAGCTCCACGCTGCTTCCCGCAATGAATGAAACCGGAGCCGAGGTCATCGGCCTCGACTGGCGCATCCCGCTCGACCAAGGCTGGAGCGATCTCAATCATCGCTGCGCCGTGCAGGGCAATCTCGATCCCATTTCGTTATTCGCCGGCTGGAAAGAAATAAAATCGCGCGCCGAAAATATTCTTCAACTCGCCGCTGGACGTCCCGGCCACATCTTCAATCTCGGCCACGGCATCCTGCCCGAAACGCCAGTCGAGAACGTGAAAAATCTGACCCGCTTCGTACAAGAATATTCGTCTAAGAATTTGTCTCCCGCAAGCCGAAAGCCGGCAGCCGGAAGCCGCATTCCATGACTCGCATCGCGATCATCGGCGGCGGCATCTCCGGGCTCGCCGCCGCATTCGCGCTCGAAGACCATCGCCGCGCCGGCACGCTGGAATACACTCTCTACGAATCTTCTCCAAACCTCGGCGGTGTCCTTCGCACCGAGCACATCGACGGCTGCATCGTCGAAGCCGGGCCGGATTCTTTCGTCAGCGAAAAGCCCTGGGCCGCCGACCTCTGCCGCACTCTCGGCCTCGGCGATCAACTCATCGGCTCGAACGACGCCGACCGCATCACTTACATCCTCGTCCACGGCCGCCTCATCCCCATGCCCGACGGGCTGATGTTCATGGTCCCAACCAAAATCCTGCCCACAGGACTGTCGCCGCTATTTTCCTGGAGCACGAAACTCCGCATGGCGCAGGAATTTTTTCATCCTCCGCGCGCCGCTGACGCAGACGAAAGCGTGGCCTCGCTGGTCGAGCGCCACTACGGCGCGGAAATGGTCGATCGCCTCGCCGATCCGCTGCTCTCCGGAGTTTACGGCGGAGAAGCCGACAACCTCAGCGTGCGCGCCGTTCTTCCGCGTTTCGCCGAAATGGAGCGCACTCACGGCAGCCTCGGCCGCGCCATGCTCGCCGCCAGAAAAAAAATGCCGCGGCCCGCAAGCAAACCCGCCGCGCCTCTTTTTACTTCGCTCAAGAACGGCATGCAGCAGCTTGTCGAAACGCTCGTCCCAAAACTCAACCCGGCTTCGCTACTCACCAACACTCCAGTGCAATCCATCGAACCGAGAACGGGCGGCTGGAGCGTCTCGGCAGGCCTGAACTCGGATCACTTCAACGCCGTCATTCTCGCCCTGCCCGCGTTCGCCACCGCCAAGCTGCTTTCCACCTGCAGTCCGGAGCTCTCCGCCGAACTCGCCGCCATCGGCTACAGCTCTTCCATCACGGTTGGTCTCGGCTACGGTCGCGAAGTCCGGCAATCGCTCCCTCCTGGATTCGGGTTTCTCGTTCCGCGCAGCGAAGGCCGCCGCTTGCTGGCCGCAACCTTCGTTCACAATAAATTCCCCCACCGCGCCCCCGATGATCGCGCTCTCCTGCGCTGCTTCTTCGCGGGATCGAACGCGGAAAACATTTGGCAGCTTTCGGACGACGCAATCGTCGCCATCATTCGCGCGGAATTGCAGCAGATCGTCGGTCTCCGCGCCGCACCACTCTTTGCCCGCGTATATAAGTGGAAGTCCGCGATGGCGCAGTATGGCGTCGGCCATCTCGAACGCCTCGACCGTATCGAGCGCCTGCGCCAGCAATTGCCCGGCCTCGCGCTCGCCGGCAACGCCTACCGCGGCATCGGCGTGCCCGATTGCGTCCGCTCCGGCCAAGACGCCGCTAAGCAAGTCCTAAATCTCTAGGGAAATTTTTGGGTAGTGGTGCAATTCAGCTTTTTTACGACATTGTCATCCTGAGCGGAGCCGTTTTTCAGGCGTAGCGAAGGATCTCCAGCTTAACCGGCCCAACGCGTAAGCCAAACTCTACCACTACCGAAGGTTTGGGGTGATGGAAATCTGCCGCGGCACTTGTGCCCGCGAGCGGTGCGAAACGCAATTCGTTTAGAGTAGGTCCGCAGGTTCGAACCTGTGTCGGAATACCTTCCGGTTTAGACCGTTATCCGCCCAGAAGCGAAACCCAGCCGCTCCAGGTGGTGAGCGCTATCGCCTGTGGGTGTTGAAAAAGTCCGTCAACGGAACGACTTTTCATCTCGCGAGCATGCCTTAGCCGGTTTCTTGTCTCGGTTCGACTAAGTGGTGGCCGGCAGAACCGGTGCTGTCGGCTGACTGAGG